>Ga0304730_1002552_pt1 | contig 12924 bp, 11 predicted proteins | sample M_130628_MF_Meta_FD_190474 | JGI IMG/M metagenome (GOLD analysis project Ga0304730, IMG submission 190474) | Freshwater microbial communities from Lake Montjoie, Canada to study carbon cycling - M_130628_MF_MetaG (v2) (version 2) | ecosystem: Environmental > Aquatic > Freshwater > Lake | place...
TATTAGCTTTATGAAAAATTTGATTTAAACCGAAAAAATGAAAGACTATTTATTGTAAAAACCTAACTCACCACCGTTCCAATATTCTCTCCGCTTACAATCTTCTTTAAATTACCAGGAGTATTCATATCAAATACTACAATTGGCAAGTTATTTTCTTGACACAACGTAAAGGCAGTCATATCCATTACTTTCAAGTTTTTGCTGATTACTTCTTTAAAACTAATTGTATCGTATTTTGTAGCAGTTGGATCTTTTTCTGGGTCGGCTGTATAAATACCATTTACGCGAGTACCTTTTAAAATTACATCTGCATCTATTTCTACAGCGCGTAAACTTCCTGCAGTATCTGTTGTAAAATAGGGGTTGCCGGTACCAGCACCAAATATTACCACTCTACCTTTTTCTAAATGCCTAATTGCTCTGCGGCGGATGTATGGCTCTGCAATTTGTTCCATTTTAATTGCAGTAAGCAAGCGAGTTTTAATACCAACTTTTTCTATAATACTTTGCAGTGCTATACCATTAATTACTGTAGCCAACATGCCCATATAATCGCCTTGTGCGCGCTCAATGCCTGTTTCGTTTTCATTCATGCCACGGTAGATGTTGCCACCGCCAATTACAATGGCTACTTGCACACCATCGTCTATGATGCTTTTAATATCATTGGCATATTGTTGTAACATTTTTGGGTCTAATCCAAATTCCTTATCTCCCATCAAACTTTCTCCACTTAGTTTCAATAATATACGTTTATAAGATGCCATGTAATTTTTTTGGTTTTGGTTGCTGCAAATATAATAATGCTTTGCTAATAAAATTTATGTTTTGTAATATCATTCCCAAATATCTATTATACCATCTATGGTAGTTTTATGATAGTTTTTAAATTGCATTTTATCTTCTGTAGCAGTTAAAATGCTTTGGTAATGTTGGTTACTATCAAATGCTTGGTAGCTAACGCTTTCTTTATTGGCTTTTATAAAATAAATACTTTGTTTTTGTTGATAGTAATTGTATTGCAAAGCTGGCGCAGGATAAAAATAAAAATTATAACAAGTATCTATATTTTTAGAAATCATGTACCTAGCAGCATGCTTGGTAGCTTTATCTATTTGCACACTCCAATTAAATAAAAAGTGTTTTGGAAAAAAAATAAATGCAACCGGAAAAATTAGTAATAAGGAGTATTGCCATTTGGTGTTTAAAATATTAACCTTACTAAAAACGAACGAGAGAAAATGAGCAAATATTAAGCTTACAAAAACTACTTCGTAGGTAAACAAGCGATGGAATAATATTTGGCGATGAAGTATGCAATAAAAAAATGGAAGGAATAATTGAATGATAGAAAGTATTGTAAACTTATTTTTATTAAGAATAGAATAAAGCAACAGTAAACAAAAGATGATTAAATAGGAATAGCCTAGGTTTCTAAATCCAGTATAAAAATAGCTGAATGAATTGGATGCTTCCAAAATAGAATCATGTAATGAGCATCTTGAATTAGTTGATGCAGCTTGAGCCAATACAGAAATTCCATTTAATAAAAGCAATGGAATACCTAAAAATACAATGCCTAATATTGCAGTAAGACACCAAGTTTTCACCCAAAGTAGTAAAGTGTTTTTATTGATAAGAGAAATAGAAAAAATACCAAAGCCAAATAATGGATACAAGTATCCAAAATTGCTAAATACACCTAATGCCTGGCTAATACCAAAATAATAATAATATTTTTTATGCATAGGTTGCTTGCGAATATATTGAATAAACAATACACCAACTGCTGCAAACAATATCGTAAAACTATAACTTCTGCCACTGACAGAATAATTTAGCAAAGGCATACTTGTAGAAAATAATATCATTGCAAATGTAAAAAATAATCGATTTTCAAATTGTTTACACACTTTTGCAAATACAAAAATGCTAATTAATCCGCCCATCAAAGCCACAATTCTAATTGCCCATTTTCCGACTAAAAATAAATTGGCAAGCCAAGATATTAGTGTATAAAAATTATGGTTATTATTTGGTGTTGCAAAACTTGCGATAAAATGATTGCGTACAAAATAATTGTATGTCCAACACTCATCATGCTGCAGATACCATGTGTGTATGTAGTAAATACTGTGTACACTAACTGCTATCATACAAATACATAGTATGCTTTTTTCATGTTTAGAAAAACTAGATAGTGAAAAAAACAATCTCACATCTTGATAAAATATAAAACCAATTTCTTGGGCTTTATGTAAAATTATTTTCCGTTTTTTGAAAACAAAAAGTACAATAAGTACATAGCAAATGCATGCTAGAACAAATATTTTCTTTAGTAGAATAAACTTATCAATGCTCACATAATTAGCTATGGTGCCTTTTAAATCAGGATTTCCAATAATTTGTTGTAATTGTAATAAAAAATGTTCATAAGAGTTATTCAACAAATGGAAACCCCATAGTAAGGCTGCAAGAATACCTCCAAATATTATCAGTGGAATTATTAATCTTTGCATTTTATTGGATTAAATTTTTACAGGAAAGACATTTCTTCTCTAAATAATTCCAACTTAGAAAGCAAATAGGAATAAGTAAAACACATGTCGTAAAAAATAATAAATAAGGATTTATTTGTGCATGTGTAAAATGTATAATTATTTGTTGAATAAAAAATGCATATATGTAGGAGCTATAACTATAGTCGCCTATTTTCCCAAACTTATTTAATTTTCCAGGTAAATAACCGAAAGCAATAATTAATAAAGGCATAAAAACCATGTAGTATGCAGAAGAAATATGCAAGTTGGTATATAGTAATAATAATACACATCCAATTACTACAATAGCTTTTGTATATTTTGGGAATATATTATTTTGAAAATAATAAATACAAGCACCTATAAAAAAATAAATTACAAATCCTAATGCATATGGAGAGATAAACGAAAACAAATTGGCTGTATATTTAATTTGACTGAATATATAAATTAGTATTGTAGCAGCTAGCAGTATATATTTAAACCATTTTTTTTTGAATAAAATAAAACTAAAAGCCAACACATATAATCTTTCTTCTAATACTAAAGTCCATAAACTTCCATTCACATTATGCGGATTAGGATTATTAATAAAAGCAAAAGATACCCAATCATGGTAGCCTAAAATTGGAATTATATTTTTAAATATTTTTAAAACTGTATTGTCAGTGGCTAAAGTAGATAATGGTTTGGCATACAAAATAAAAAGTAGCGTTACTATTAATATTGTATTCAGCAGCATTGGGGGGTGTACTCTTAAAAATCTTTTCCAAATATAATTTTTTAAACTACTAGCATTTGCTGCGCTATGCGCAATTAAAAACCCGCTGATACTAAAAAAAGCAATTAGTGCAAAATATCCAATTCTATAGTTGCCAAAAATAAATCTAGGTTCTTCATTTGCTCTGCCTAATAACGCAAAACTATGCGTAAAAATGATGCACATAGATCCAAATAATCGAATAAAATCAAAATTATTGTTATCTCTTTTTAGTTCCATTAGCAGCCGTAAATATAGTATCAAATAAGTTATTTGTAATTATAACCAAATAATTTCTCTCTTTCAATGATATTGCTTTTTTAAATTTCGTCTATACATCATTAAAATTTTATAATTTCGCCTTTCAATTTATAATAGATAATGAAAAAAATAATTTTGCCAATATTAACAGCAATTCTATTTGCAAGCTCTTCTTGTGTAAAAGATACTTGTAAAGATGTAACTACCGCAGCACCAGCTTCAGAGGTTGCTATTTTAGATGCATATATTACTAGCAATAGTATCGCAGCCACAAAAGATACAAGAGGTTTTTATTTTAAAATTAATACCACTGGTGCAAATACTGACCATCCAACTATCTGCAGCAATGTTGTTGTAAAATACAAGGGAACTTTAACCAATGGAACAAAATTCGACGAAAATACAACTGGTATATCATTTCCACTTAGTAATTTAATTATTGGTTGGCAAGAAGGAATTCCTTTGATAAGCATAGGAGGTAAAATTACATTATATCTTCCTCCAAGTTTAGGATATGGTGCGGTTGCACAGCAAAATATACCAGCAAACTCTATTTTAATTTTTGATATCGAGTTAGTAAGTTTTTAATAAAATCAAAAGTTTAAAACGCATAAAAAAACCACTCAATATGTTGAGTGGTTTTTTTATAAGATTATTTTTTTATAAGATTAGCTTCCAATACCTTCTCTAATCATGCCTACTACTTTCAAATCTGCACCTACAGATTTTACGTGGTCAGCCACCGTTTTGCTAGCATCTTTTACAAATGCTTGGCTCATCAATGTATTTTCTTTAAAGAATGCATTTAGTTTACCTTCTGCAATTTTCTCCATCATGTCCATTGGTTTTCCAGCCATTTTCGGATCGTTTTGCATAGTATCCATAATGATAGCTTTTTCGCGAGCAATCATTTCTGGATTTACACCATCGCTATCAATTGCTAATGGATTCATAGCTGCTGTTTGCATAGCAAGGTCTTTACCTAAAGTTTCAATAGCTTCTGTATGTGCTTGATTCATACCTATTAATACACCTACACGATAAGCGCCATGGTTGTATGCTACTACGCTTTCTGCTTCTACGCGTTGTAAAATTGTAATATCAATTTTTTCGCCAATAGCAGCAAGCATGTCTAATAATTTATCGTTTACAGTAGCTGCTTCAAAAGCACAAGCTTTTAATTCGTCTATTGTTTTACAATTATTAGCAATAGCAGCATCTGCAATAGCTAAACCTACTTTTTGGAAATCTTCGTTTTTAGATACAAAGTCAGTTTCGCTAGTAAGATTTACTACAATTCCTACTTTGTGGTCTGCGCTAGTTTTAGCAATTACCACACCTTCGTTTGCATCTCTATCGCTACGTTTAGCAGCTACTTTCTGACCTTTTTTTCTTAAATAATCAATAGCAGCTTCAAAGTCGCCATTGGTTTCTTGTAGTGCAGCACGACAATCCATCATACCAGCACCAGTTTGCTTACGTAAGTTATTTACATCAGCTGCACTTATTGTTACAGTACTCATTTTTTATTTGATGTTTTTTGAAATAGAGTTTGGCTCTATAAATTGTTATTTGTAATAATTATTATTTTTTAGATAGTAATTAAAAATTAGTTAGTATCAAGAATCTTACATCTTGATACTTACATCTTAATACTATTTAGTAGTTCTTCTTGGTGCTCCACCAGTTACAGCAGGTTTTCTAGTGCCTGTAGCTCTAGGAGTTCCTTTACGCTTGTCACCGTCTTCATCGCCACCAATCAATTCTACAGTTACTTCGTCGTTAGAAGCTGCATCTGTATTTTCTTCATCTTCTTTATCTTTACCAGCTTCGCGCTCTGCCAAACCTTCTTGTATAGCTGCAACGATGTAGTTGACAATTATTGCAATACTTTTTGTAGCATCATCATTACCAGGTATAGCAAAGTCTATTTTATTAGGGTCGCTGTTTGTATCTACAATTCCAAAAGTAGGAATGTTTAAACGCTTAGCTTCTGCTAATGCAATATGCTCGTTAGTAATATCTACTAAAAACACAGCAGAAGGTACACGGCTCATATTAGCAATACCGCCTAATACTTTGTGCATTTTATCTTTATCGCGAGATAAAGTTAAACGCTCTTTTTTAGTAATGTTATCCAAAGTACCATCGCCTAATAATTTTTCGATGCTTTGCATTTTCTTTACGCTTTTGCGGATAGTACCGAAGTTGGTCAACATCCCACCTAACCAGCGGTCTGTAACATAAGGCATATTCACGCGAGTAGCTGCTTCACTCACTATTTCTTTAGCTTGTTTTTTAGTAGCTACAAATAATATTTTTTTACCACTTTTAGCCATTTGCTTTAATGCTGCAGCAGCATCTTGCATGCCTTCTACAGTTTTGTTCAAATCTATGATGTGGATGCCTTTTTTCTCGGCAAATATATAAGGAAGCATTTTAGGGTTCCACTTTTTGCGTAAGTGACCAAAGTGCACACCCGCTTCCATTAAGTGTTGTTGTAATGTTTTATTTTCTGACATTGTATTTGTATTAAAAAATAATTGTAATAAGTGATGAGGTGATTAACGTTTAGAGAATTGATAGCTACGACGCGCTTTCTTATGACCAAACATTTTGCGTTGTACACTACGCGGATCACGTTTCAATAATCCAGCGTGCTTCAAACTAGGGCGAAGTTCTTCATTGATTTCAATTAAAGAGCGAGCAATAGCCAATTTAATAGCTTCTGCTTGGCCTTTGATACCACCACCAGCAACGTTTACATTAATGTCAAATTTATCAGTAGCTTCTACCGTTTTCAATGGTAATTCTACTTGATTTTGTAAATACATTAATGAAAAATATTTTTTATAGTCTTTGCCATTTACAGAAATAGCACCAGTTCCTTTACTCACATATACACGAGCAACGGCTTCTTTACGACGACCAATTGTACCTTTTTTTGTTTCCATTTTTATCTATTCTTTAAGGTGATTGATTAATTAATTTTTAATTCTTTTGGTTTTTGTGCTGCATGCTCATGTGTAGGACCATCTATTACGATTAGTTTTTTCACCATTGCTTTACCTAAACGATTTTTTGGCAACATACCTTTTACAGCGCGCTCTATAATTTTATTAGGGCGACGTTTAATTAAGTTTCTTGCAGTTTCTTCTTTTTTACCACCTGGGTAACCACTGTAGTCGATGTAATTTTTATCGTCTAACTTGCTACCAGTTAAAATAACTTTGCTGCTGTTTAATACGATTACATAATCTCCAGCATCGAAGTGTGGAGTGTAAGTTGGTTTGTGCTTACCACGCAATACAGAAGCTACTTTAGCCGCCATACGACCCAATACTAGGTCTGTAGCATCTACAACAAACCACTCTCTTTGGTGCGTTTCTTTTTTCGCAAATTGTGTTTTGTAACTTAAATGTCTCATTATAAATTTGATATTACTTTTAAATGTGCTTTTTTTAAAGGATGGCGAAGGTAAGCGCTATTTTTTTAAAAAACACCAGTTTAAAAAACTTTTTTCTAAACATGACTAATAAATTATTGATAATCAGTAATTATTTTGATACATTTAAATTAATTATATATAATAAGTAATAGTTTATTAATATTTAGTAACATTAAATTAACAAAAATAGAGACTTAAAATGTTCCATTTGTTAAGAAAATTATAAATCTTTACACAAATTTAAGTTAAAGTATGAAGAAAACACTACTAATGACCATTGGTCTTTTGATGCTTTGTGCACAAATGGCCTGGGCTCAAAGCGCAGTTAGAGGCCGCGTTTTGGATGACAAAGGAGACGGAATTTCAGGCGCTTCTATTCGTGTTAAGGGCACGGCAAGGGGCGTAAATGCTGACAATGGTGGTAATTTTACCATTACGGCAAATGGTGATGAAACTTTGGTAGCTTCTGCATCAGGTTTTAAACCTGCAGAATCAGCAGCTACAGATGGTGTTACAATTCAATTAATGTCTGATAAAAGATCTATCGAAGGTGTAGTTGTTACAGCATTAGGTGTAAAAAGAGAAAAAGCAGCGTTAGGTTATGCTACTACTACCTTGAATAATGATGATATCAATAAAGGTAATAATCCAAGTGCATTAAGTGCATTACAAGGTAAGGTGTCAGGTGTAAATATTACTAGTAATACTGGTGGCCCAGGAGGTTCTACTCGCGTGGTTATTCGTGGAGAAAAATCTTTATCTCGCGGTAATAATGCATTGATAGTAGTGGATGGTATTCCTATTAGTAATGGGGATAGAACTGCAGGAAGTAGTTTAAGCCAAATTGATTTTGGTAACCGTGGTAATGATATTAATCCTGATGATATTGAAAGTATCACTGTATTAAAAGGTGCTGCAGCTACTGCATTATATGGTAGTCAAGGTGCTGCTGGTGCGGTTATGATTACAACAAAATCTGGTAAAAGAAAAGGTAAAGGTCGCCCTGCAGAAATTTCATATAATGTGAACCATACATGGGGTTCAGTTTTAAAATTTCCTACTTTCCAAAATCAATTTGGTCAAGGAGATTTAAATGGTGTAGAAGATGATAGAAGAGAAAACTTTAGTTGGGGTTTGCCTTTTGACGGCAAATTAAGGCCATGGGGTCAAATTATTGATGGTAAACAAAAAGTAAAATCTTATAGCGCTATCGAAGATAATGTGCAATCTTTCTTTAAAGTAGCAAAAACTTTAGAAAACAACGTGAGCTTTACTGGATCTAGTGATAAAACTTCTTATTTTGTTGCCTTAAACGCAATGAACAACACTGGTATGATTGAAAATAATTTTATCAATCGCTACGGTATTCGTTTTAATGCTAATCATGAATTTTCTAACAAGTTTTATAGCAATATAGGTTTCAATTACATTAATTCTGCTGCGCGTACAGACCAACAAGGCCAAGGTGATGGTGGTTTATGGAATAACTTAATTCAAACTCCACGCGATATTCCTATTTCAGAATTATCCAATTTAAATGATGCATTTAACTCTTATTCTTTATTGGACCCAATTACTGGTAAAAAGAAATATGGTTATTATGGTGCATATACCAATAACCCATATTGGATAGCTAGAAATTACGATAATCGTAATTTCTACGACAGAGTAATTGGTCAAATTACAACTGGTTACCGTTTTAATGCAGATATCGAATTAATGAATCGCACTGGTGGTGAGGTTTTAAGTGATAGAACTTTCTATAAAACACCAAAAATTGATGTAACACCTGTTGATCCTTTCTGGGATGGTAATGCTAAAGCAAATAATGGTGGATACTATGAAGGAGCAACCAATTTACAAACTATCTATAACGATTTGATGTTGACTGTAAAAAAACAAATTACTCCAAAAATTGGGTTTAATGGTTTGTTTGGTCATAATGTAACACAAATTTCAGCTAATACTTTGAGCTCAGAGATTGACCCAACTACTAATGGATTAGTAATTGATGGGTTTTATAATTTAAGCAATGGTAAATCTCCTGTAAATACAGATAATGTAAAAGGATTAGAGAGAAAAATAGGCGTATATACCAGCTTAGATCTTGATTATGATAAAACATTCTTTGTTACATTAACTGCTCGTAACGATTGGTCTAGTACTTTGAATAATAAATCTTATTTCTATCCATCTGCTAGTGCATCTTGGATATTTACTAAAAGCATAGGAGATAATTTAAAAAATGTATTAAACTATGGTAAAATACGAGGAAGTATTGCAAGTGTAGGTACAGATGCAAATAGATATGCAAATAATGCTGCTGGTTTTTCTAAGACAGAAATCAATTCTAATTTTGGTTCTAATATTTTCCCTTTCAATGGCATACCTGGTTACACTTACCAAAATGGTTATGGTACAAATGTAGCTCCAGAAAGAAGTAGACAATCTGAAATTGGTATTGATTTAGGATTCTTAAATGATAGAATCACTGCAGATTTTACAGTATACAACAATACTACTACTAACCAAATTATCTCTCAACCTATTCCTGCATCTAGCGGATTTACAGGTAGAACAATCAATACAGGTGTAATTTCTAACAAAGGTATTGAAATTGGTCTTAGAGCTACTCCTATAAAAATGAAAAATAGTTTGAAATGGGACGTATTTGGAACATACACAAGAAATAAAAATAATGTAGAAAGCATTGCAGATGGTAGCGACCAAATTATTTTAGGTGGTTTCAGCGGTATGAGCATTGTAGCTGCTAAAGGAAAGCCATTTGGAACATTCTATGGTATAGATTTAGCAAAAGATGCTAATGGTAGAGTAATTATTGATTCTGCAACTGGTAATCCTCGTTCTACAACTAAACCAGTATATTTTGGTTCTTATCAGCCTAAGTTTATTGCTAGCTTTGGTACCGGCTTTAGCTTTAAAGGTTTAACACTTAGTGTGTTATTTGATACTAAACAAGGTGGATTATTCTATAGCCGTACTAAAGATAACCTTGAGTTTGTTGGAACATCTGCTAGTACTGTAATTAATGGTACAAGAGATCCGTTTGTATTCGAAAACTCTAGCTACTTAGCTTATGATGGTATTTATAAAACAAATACTGATATTAAAACAGATGTGTATACTTATTTTACATCTGCTAATATTAAACCAGTAAGCCAAGATTTGATAGATGCTAGTTATACAAAATTAAGAGAAGTTTCTTTGAGCTATCCTTTGCCAGCATCATTATTAGAAAAAACCAAATTGGGTAATGTTGTATTTGGTGTATTTGGTACAAATTTAAAAATTTGGACTCCAAAAGCAAATGGCTTTGTAGATCCAGAATCAAATGCAGGTGGTAGTGGAAACGAACAAGGTTTCGATTTTTTATCAAGACCAACTATGCGTAATCTTGGTGTTCGTTTAAATGTAACTTTCTAATTTTAAAATTCTTCAATATAATAATATGAAAACTAAAATAATTTCAATATTAACTTTAATTGCGTTATCTACAAGTTTTGTAGGATGTAAAAAGTTTTTGGATGTAAATAATAATCCAAACATAGCAAATAACCCTAATGTAGAATTGGTATTACCTTCTGCACAAGTTGCAATTGCATCTGTAATGGGTGCGCCTTTTCAAATCAATGGTAGCTTTTGGGCGCAGCATTGGACACAAAGCCCTTTAGCTAGTCAGTATAAAAATTTTGATCAATACCAAGTATCTAGCGATGAGTATAACAGACCTTGGAGAAACTTGTATGCTGGTGCTTTAACAGATTTGAAATATGTATATAACAAAGCGAAGGCGGAGGACAAAAAGCAGTACATGGCTATCTCTAGATTAATGTGTGCTTATACTTTTCAGGTATTAACAGATGCTTTTGGCGATATTCCTTTTACAGAAGCATTAAAAGGTAGTGTGGCAGATGGTAGTATTATTAATCCAAAATATGACAATCAAGAAGCAGTATATGATGGAATAATTGCTATGATTGATGAAGCACAAGCTTTGATAGATGTAAATGCAGCTTCTCATCCAGGAACAGATGATTTAGTGTATCAAGGAGATATGCAAAAGTGGTTAGAATTTTCTAATACTTTAGAATTGAAAGTATATATGCGCTTAAGCGAAGCAAACCCTACAAAAGCTGCTGCTGGTGTGGCTGCTTTGCAAGGAGCGGATTTTTTAACTTCTAGTGCTAAAATTTCTTATACTACTACAGGTGGTAGCGAAAATCCATTATATTCTGAAATGATTGGTTTAAATGGAACTACTAATATTTTTGCTAGTAAAACTTGTGTAGACTTTATGAATAGCTATGGAGACCCACGTGTAGGCGTATTCTACAAACCTTTAGCAAATGGTGCAGTAGTAGGACTTACTCAAGGTGATTTTGCTAATAGTGCATCTGCTACAGGTAAATCATTAGGTGGTTATTCTGTAGGTGCAGATCCAACAGATAATAATTCTGCAACTGCCCCTGTTTATTTTATTTCTCTTCCAGAAAGCGAATTTTTACAAGCAGAAGCTATCGCTAGAGGCTGGATGACTGGTGATGATGCTGCACGTTATCAATCTGGCATCTTAGCTAGTTTAGATGCATACCAAACAGAAATAAACAACCAAATTGACAACAGTATTGATTTAACAGCTTTTGGAAATGCAAATGGAACTTATAGCGATTATATAGATAGTATGTTATTATATATTCCTTATCCAAGTACAGAGCAAGATAAGATAGAAGCTATTATCAATCAAAAATGGGTAGCTATGAGTGGTAATCAAGGCTTTGAAGCTTGGACAGAAATGAGAAGAACTGGCTATCCAAAAGGTATGGCTACGAGTGTTGCCTCTGTAATTGGTGCTGGCTTATTTCCTGCAAGATTTTTGTATCCTACAGATGAAATTAATTTGAATCCTAAATTTCCGGGTACAAAATTAGTGACTGATAAAGTATGGTGGGATAAATAATTAACCTTTAAATTTAGTAAAAAAATGAAAAAAATATTAATAGCTAGTTTAGCATTGTTTTCAATTGTAGGTTTCTACTCTTGTAAAAAAAATAGAGAAGTAGTTTCTACCGTAGTTACTACCTCAGCACCAACCATTACAATTAGTGGTTCTAAATTTTATAGCATTCAAGTAGGAGATGCTGTACCTACAGTATCTGCGACAGCCTACGACTCAATATTAAAAGAGACTTGCCCTTTGAGCCTAGATGCTAGCACATTGGATAATACTACACCAGGTTTATACGTTGTTCCTATCAATTCTAAAAATTCTAATGGATATAAATCTTCTGCTAATGTATTTATTGCGGTAACACCAATTGATAATGCATGGGATTTAACTGGCGAATATGCAAGAACATCTAATGGTGCAATTGTAAACGTAACAAAAGTTGCTCGTGGAATTTACGAAGTAGATAATGTAGGTGGTGCACCAACATTACCGGTAGTAGGTTACTTTGCGCAATTGACGGATAGTACTATAGATTTTCCTTCTCAACCAACAGAGGTGGTAGGCACGGTTGATTGTACTTCAGAAAAATTAATGGTAAGTGCAACAGATACTTCTTATTCTTGGGTAGTTAGGAATGCTTTCTTTGGTACAGCTACTCGTACTTTCGTAAAACAATAATACAATTCTAAACCAAAAATAACAAAAATCCTCTTGAGCAATCAAGAGGATTTTTTTATATTCAGTATTTAATAAATAGCATTAAGATCCAATTATCATGATCACATTATTTTTACTTTTGTATTGGCCTGCACTATTTCTAATTTTTATGTTTTCAAACTTTACAGTGTCGCCTTTATATAATCTTTCTGTAAAAGCTTTTTTCCATTTTTCAGGCACAGCATCGCCATTTACTGGTTCCATTATATAATCTGTAACGATGGTT
>Ga0304730_1002557_pt1 | contig 12907 bp, 23 predicted proteins | sample M_130628_MF_Meta_FD_190474 | JGI IMG/M metagenome (GOLD analysis project Ga0304730, IMG submission 190474) | Freshwater microbial communities from Lake Montjoie, Canada to study carbon cycling - M_130628_MF_MetaG (v2) (version 2) | ecosystem: Environmental > Aquatic > Freshwater > Lake | place...
ATATCGTCATTCCTCGCCGATGCGCGGCGCACGGCAGCGGATGGGCTTACGTGGCAAGAGTTTGGCTCGCTGTTCGTGTCGCTTCTGCACCTGGTCACGGACACGCTTGACCGCGTCACGTCGTTGAGCGGGCCGGAAAAGAAGGCAATCGCTCTAACGGCCGTGGCTGTGCTTTTTGACACGACTGCCAGCAAGTGCGTGCCGCTCATGGCGTATCCAGCCTGGGCGTTGCTGCGGCCTGCTCTGCGAGCGTTTGTGCTCGCACTCGCCAGCGGTGCCATTGAATCAATGCTCTCTATCGTGAGGACGAAGTGATTACAGCACTGCTCGTGGCGTTTGCCGTCTACGCTCTCTTTGGCCAGCAACTCACCGAGAAGGTGAAGGCGTGGTACGCCACGGCCAAGATGCCAACCATTGACGGCAAGCACGTCGCCGTCGTCGCGTTGCTCGTTGCTGCGGCGCTCTCGTTCATGCCTATCCGCTCGAGCGGGCCGACGCCTGACCCGGCGCCAGTGCCGCCGGATGCGTTCAGCCTGCGTGGCAAGTTTGTCGGGCAGACTGCCGCCGAGGACGCCTCCACGATGTCCGCTCTGTGCGGTGAGCTCGCCGATTGCATTGAGTACGACGGCTCGCACGACCAGCGTCTAAAGACGGGCGTGGCGTTTGATGACTTGCGGATTGCTGCCCGAGAGATGCGGTGCAAAGGCGAGTCTATCGGTGCCCGACAGCCACAGGTAAGGGATGCAGTCCACAAGTTCCTAGACGATGCCGTGGGCTCGTCTGGCGGGCCGGTAACGCCCGAGAGCCGTGCCGCTTGGGTTGAAGCACTCCGTGACCTGTCGAGGGCTGCAGCCGATGTCACGAAGTAATCGCTGGTCAGTCGGTGCCGTCACGTTTGTCATTGCTATGGCGATTCTCGGCGTGCTCGTCGAGCGTGCCACTCGCCGCACGGCTGACGCTATTGACGCAAGGTTCGGCTATACGCCTGACCCGGCAGGCACTCGGCAGTTCTTGGACACGCTTGGTGACGAGAAGTTCTTCAGCCAGGCGGGTGCCGAGGCTATGAAGGAAGCCAAGGGCGTTGACACGTTTCTGTACCGGCAACTTGATGCCGCCCATCGGGCACGCTACGGCAAGCCGTTTGTGGTTGGCAGACAACTCATTGGTGACTGCACCAGCTGGGGCGGAATGCACGCCGTGGCGGTTGCCGATGCCGTGTCATGGTCTCTAGGGAAACTGCCCGAACCTCCGCTGCTTCCAGCGACTGAGCCGCTGTACGGAGGTGCTCGAGTAGAAGCGCGAGGCAAGCCGGGCGACGGTGCCCAGCCTTACGGCGGGTTTTCAGACGGTGCCACCGGCTACGGAGTCGCCAAGTTCCTCCGAGAGTTTGGCGTTGTTTACCGGCAGAAGTACCCGACAGCCGACCTGACCGAGTATTCCGGCGAGCGTGCGAAGCAATGGGGAGCCTACGGCTGCGGAGGCCAGGGCGACGCAGGCCGCATGGATGCCGAGGCGAAAAAGCATCCGTTGCGTCACGTTGTTGCCGTCCAGACATGGGCTGAATTGGCGGCAGCGATTGAGTCGGGCTACCCGGTGACGCTGGCGAGCTCGCAGGGCTTTCAATCTGTCCGCAACAAGGACGGCATCGCTGAAGCATCCGGCACTTGGATGCACCAACAAGTAGCGATTGCGATTCGCCACAAGAAGAACGGCTCACCTGACGACTTGGTGCTGATCTTGAATTCGTGGGGTCCAAACTGGATCGCAGGCCCGAAGGTTCCGGCAGACATGCCAGACGGCTCGTATTGGGCTCGTCGCTCTGTCGTTGAGAGTCGGATGCTTGAGGACGCTTGGGCCATCGGCGACACGGACGGATTCAAGTACCGCGACATCCACAATGGAAACTGGCTTTCGCCTTCACCAAACTAGGAGACACGCATGGGTCTGCTTCTCTGGCTCGTATTCGGCGCAATCGTCGGCGGCATTGCCAAGTGGTTGATGCCCGGCAAGTGCCCGCAAGGCTGGCTTCCGACGATCGCTTTGGGCGTGGTCGGCTCGTTTGCCGGTGGCCTGCCGTTCGGCCACGGCTCCGCTGGCCTGGTCGGTAGCGTCATCGGTGCCTGCGTCGTCATGTTCCTCTATTCGATTTGGAGTGACGACAAGTGAACAACCGAGAACTCCGCATTGTTTCGATTGCCGTGCTGGTGGCGGTTGCCGTGACGTGGGCCGCAGCGACATCGGACTACTCGCCAGTCAAGCCCACACCAGACCGCCCGGTCCTGCGATTCCTCGCACGGGTGGCAAAACTGGGTTTGTGGGTCATGGCTGTTGCCGACCCCCCCCCGGCACAGCAGCACTACGTCGTCCATGCTCGCGTGGATTCTGACGGGCACCGAGTCCTCAATCACGGACAAGGGTGGTGACGCATGTGGCAATGGCTGCTTTCCGTTCTCGCTGCTCTGTCTGCCGACCCTGCCCAGATTGACCGTGAGGCTCCACGGGCCTCGGCGGCTGTATCGGCAGCGTATGCCGCCGTGGCTCCCGAGAAGGCTCCAGAGCCCCAGCCAGAGCCTCCCAAGCCCAAGCCTGCCGTCTGTGCTGACTGCGGAGGACGGGGCTATATCGTCCACGGTGACGGCCACAGGACCGCCTGCCCGACGTGCGGCGGAAAGGCTTCCGGCGCGTCGTCCACGCCTGATGCACCACCACGGCCTGCGGGCGGGAGGTGACGGTGGGCGACGCGCCGGGCGGAATGCTGCCGCACCTGCGCAGCCGACTGAGGCAGGAGATAGGGCCGCGTGCCGTCAACGCCGGGCGTGCGTTTGACGAGTTCGTGGACGCTATCTGCCGATGCTGGAACGTCGAGCACTGGACAAAGCTGGCACGCTCGCAGCCAGAGTCCGAGATGTCAGCGGTGAAGGATTGCAAGGTGCTCATCGCCAAGGTCCGCGAGGATGTTGAAGCGATGTGGGGCGACTCCGAGCAGCTGCGGTCTCTCTACTCCAGCGTCGGCGAGCAGACCGTTGGCATGTTTGCTCGTCTCTGGTTTGAGAGCATGGCCAACCGGACATGGATGCGGCAGGCGTGCAGAGAAGCCCGCAGAACTTGACCGCTCTGCAACACTCACCGCATGGGCGAGGTTCAGCGGTCACTTTACGCCGACGAGGATTTGCCGCCAGCGAAGGGCAAGCGTCGCCGCATGCCTGCTCGGCTCGCTCCCGAGATGCGGAAGTTTCTGACCACGCTGGCCCGCATCGGTGCTCGAGTAACGTGGACGATTGAGCTGCTCTACAACCCGAGCATCGGCGGCCAGGGCGAGCTCTGCGAACGTGCCAAAGCAGGCGACCACACGCTCGTTCTTGACACGGTACGCGAGGTGGAATATCGGGCGTCGCAGCTTGGCGACGACATTGAGGCGTTCATGACGCCACCGAGCAAGCTGCCAGCCGATCCGGGCCATCCGTCACGGGTGGACGCAATGGCCCGGCGGCAAGCAGCGAAGCAGCACTTGTTTGACTGATACGAAACCTCGGCTCTTGTGCGTCAGGGCAGAGGTTTTGTAGCGGGTGGCGGATCTCCAGTAACGTACTTCCTGCCGGACGCTTCCTGCTCCTCGTGCAGCATGCGAATGATGCTTGAGCGTATTGTGCTCTTCTTGGTCGCTGCTTCTTCTCGCAGCAGCGCAAGAAACATTTTCTTGTCCATGCAGGCGTCCGTTAGATGCACTGGCCTGCCAGAAACTTCGCAATTTGGCTCATGCGGCGACATTCGCACGGCGTCAATCACGATATTGCCATCAACAAATCGAAAATCTACGTCTAGATGTGGACACACCTTTCGTGGACGTTTTGTGGCTGGAAGGCCACGCACGTAGCCAAAGTCCTGACGTATCTCAGTCTGCGGCGTAAAGCATTGCAGGGTTCGGCGTCCGCAAGAAATCACCCACGACTCATTACGAGTCCACACGATTCCTGTGCCCATGAACATTGAAAACAGCGACATTGCACGGTCCCTCCTTTTGGGGATGCTACCGCCGTGCAATGCCGATGACCAGATTGGCGTCACGCCTCGGGCTTTTCCGGCGGCTTGTCGATCGGTGGCAGGTAGTCCAGATTGGATTCCCGTCCAGTGATCTCTTCATCGTAGTAGTGGGTCTCAGCCATCTCCTCGCTGCTGTGGCCCAGCTGCTTCTTTGCCGATATCCCAGCCCGTTTCAGGTAGCTGGCCGTGGACTTGCGGATGCTGTGGAAGGGCTTGTAGGGCACGCCAGCCGTCCGGCAGAGCACCTTGAGGCTCGGGTAAATCGACAGCGGCTCACGATCGTCCAGCCAAGGCCACACACGCTCGCCTGGAGCCCCTTTCTGCGTGGCCAGCATCTTGGCAAGGTCGGGTGTGATCGGGCGTGTAATCGTCTCCCGGTGGCCTTTACGGGTGGCAGCCAAGAAAGTCAGCGTGTGACGCTCAAAGTCCACCTCAGACCAGCGGAGCTCAAGCACTGCACCGATCCGCTCGCCAGTCTGAAACATCGCCTGCAGCTTGGTCGTCCAATACCAGCAGGCTGGCTTGCCGCAGATTAGGCCTTTCCGATGCCGGGCCGCCTCGACCAGCTTGGCGAGCTCGTCAGCCTTGTAGGCCTTCGGCACGGGCTTGGGCACCTTGGGCCTGGCGTAGTCTGGGAAATCAATCAATTCTCCGTTGGATCGCTTCCAGCGTTTCTTTGCCAGCCAATTCCACAAAGTGCGGATCTGGGCGGAATCTTTCGCCAGCGAGGCCGGGCCAACCATCTTCCACTTGCTGTGCTGAGTGGTCCGCCTCCAGCGAATGAACTTGGCAACGGTGAGATCATCAAGGTCATCCACGACCGGCTCACGCCCGAGGAAGTCTCGGAACCGTGCCAGCGTCGCCAAATACATCAAAACCGTCCTGTCACAAATGTCCTTCTGTGGTGCAAATCGCTCAATCAACAGCTCTCGCAGTTCCATTTTCTCGTCTCCTCTTTTGGGTTTGGGAGGCGATCTTAGCGAGTAGTGTACAAATGTTCAAACTTGACCCCATCCGCTAAAACAATCGCCAGCTTTTACGGCTGGCGATACTGTACAGCGTTTCTAGTGAACTGACATAGGACGGGTTTGATCGCGGACCAAGGTTGTCCGCAGAGGTTGGTCTAACTGGCGGTATCTGGTAGTATCTCAAGGATGGTAAGCATGGCTCCCGAAAAGATTGACGGCGGCGAGTACCTGACAGTCCGCGAGGCTGTCGATTTGATGGGCTGCACCGAAGGATGGGTGAGGATGCTGCTTGGCACCGGCAAACTGCAGGGCAGGCGGTTTGGCGAGCGAGTCTGGATGATCCCCGTCGAAGCGGCCCGCGAGGCTCGAGATAACTTGAGCACCAGGTCGGTTGGCAAGAACCACCTGGCAAAGCGGCCAGCCGCCAAGCGGAAGAAATCCGCCAAGAAGAAAAAGAAGTAGCGTTTCCACGCTGGAAACGTCGTCAAAAAATCTTTTTCTTAACTCTTGACAGCCTAACTAACGATACCCTAGAGTGTCGCTCGCACGTCAGGAATCTCTCGCCAAGGATGGCCCGATGAAACGTCTTCTCGACCGAATCATCCACTCGCTCGTCATGATCCGCCTCGGGCAGGAACTTGGCACCGACTCTGAGATTGCTCAGTCGCTGGCCAGCTGCATCGACTTTCTCGCTGCCACTCTTGCACGAGTTTTCGCTTGACGAACTAACGCTACCCAATACCCAAAACATGGAACTAGAAACCCTGTCTAGTAGGTTGACGAGTGACTGATCGTTTGTACAGTAGGCCCACCAACACGAAGGAGAAAACCACATGGCCCACGAAAACGAATACGCCGGTGCGATTGCTGGCATGGCAGAGACCTACGGCTCACGCTGGCACGACACGACAAACACGCCCGCTGTTGGCGACTTCGTCTCTGGCTTGACCGCCGGGCGACGCTGGAGCGGTCACGTTCAAGCCGTGGAGGGAGACCGCATGGTTGTGGACGTTGAGGGTGCTTGGCTGTCGGTCAGCACGCAAGACATCACGCACTAGCGGGCAAAACACAAAGCGCCCCTCTGGGGGGGGGGGGGGGCGCTAGCGCGAGGGGATTGCGCGATGGTGAACGACTGAATATCAATCTCCCTCAATCGGTGATCACTCGCAGTGAGGACCGCAGGGGGAGGGAGCAAGTAGTCACAACACACAAGGTCGCTGGCCTGTCTCCTCGGCGCCGAGGGGTGCAAAATCCGCAAGGCACAGGCCAGCCACCCGTACACAGGAACGCTCGCCAGCAGGACGCAGACGAGCGGAAAGGAGCCGGTGGAACCGGAGCAGCAGGGACGCACTTGACCACCCGGTGAGCATGACGCAGAGCCGGGCATTTTCCAGATTCCAGAAATAGGAAAGGACACGAAATATGAGCACGGAAATCAGCACAGCACGGGCCAGCACAGGGCTGGCACTTCAATCGTTTGATGACGCTTTCCGCTTCGCCAAGATGGTGAGCGGCAGCGAGTTCGCCCCGAAGGATTTCAAGGGCAAACCAGAGAGCTGCATGCTGGCGATCCAGCACGGCAGCGAAGTCGGTCTGTCACCGATGCAGAGCTTGCAGTCGATTGCCGTCATCAACGGCAGGCCGACCATCTGGGGAGACGCCGCTCTCGCCCTGGTGCAGTCCTCGCCTGTCTGCGAGTACGTCAAGGAATACGTCGAGGGCCAGGGCGACAATTTGACAGCCGTTTGCGAGTGCAAGCGACGCGGCTACCCAGCGCCGACAGTCAGCCGGTTCAGCATGGCTGACGCCAAGCGTGCCGGGCTCGCGGGCAAGGCCGGGCCGTGGAGCCAGTACCCGGAGCGGATGCTGGCCCTGCGTGCTCGAGGATTCGCCCTGCGTAACGCTTTCGCTGACGCTCTGCGGGGTCTCATCACCGCCGAGGAGGCACAGGACTACCAGACGCACAACGTGGCAGAGACGCCACGCCAGCCCGTCGAGATCCGGCCCAAGTTTGACGGTGTCATCCCGCTCAAAACGCCAGCCCCATCGGCTCCCGAGTTCACGCCTGTCGAAAAGGCCCGGCTCGCAGTCAGTCGCGCCCAGACGCTTGAGCGTTGCGACGTTCTGCGGAAGCAGGTTACCGAGCGACTCGCAGACGGCACGTTCAGCCAGGCGGAGCACGACGAGCTCGTGGGCCTGCTGGTGACGAAGGCGGAAATCCTCATCGGCAGTGAGAGCGAGGTGCCAGCATGAGGGAGCGAATCAATCAAGGTTTTCCGCCGACCAGCTTTGACTGGCAGCAACATGAGGCACGACTGGACGACCTATCGCCGAAGGTGCTTCGCAACCGCGTGAAGCCAAGCGGCAAGCCAGCGCCGTTGCCTGAGCTCACTCAAGACCAGGTGACAGGTCGTGCCGCATCGCTTGAGAAGGCTCTGCGGCGGCTCGTTGAAGCGTTTGACGTTGTCGCATGGGATTCACGCTGGACGAGCCGTCTGAATGACGCTCACAGCTACGGACGCAAGGTTATTGAAGAAGCATCAACGTGGACACAACCAGAGGAACAGCCGGGCACGCCATTGCCTGCAGACGCTGACAGCATCGGCGTCATTGGTCGCCAAGCGGACGGTGGCGAGTAACTACCGCAGCTGCGGCCTGCACCTTCTCCGTAGGTGACGCAGTCGCGCCGGGCGTAACCCGGCAAACACACGAAAGGAAGCGTGATGCCGGGAAAGACACCAGTGCCAGTCGATCGCGTTAAGCAGCTGCTTGACCAGGGCGTGAAGCAGAGCGTGATCGTCCAGAGACTCGGAGTCTCAAAGTGCACCGTCTCACGAATAGCGAACGGAATCTACCCATGAGCGACTACTACTCGACATCAACAGACTCGCTGCCGCTTTTCTCTGCAACGAGCATGAACTACCGAGAGCCAAAGGTGTTGGCACGGCGTACAGATCCGGCAACGTCGCACGAGGCGGCAAAGACAGCGCCGGTGGCAGAGCACCAGCGGCTGATCATGGACGCACTTGCTCAAGGACCGGCTGGCGCGTCAGGCATTGCTGCTCGATGCGGCTTGAGCGCGCACCAGGTCAACAAGCGACTCACCGAGCTTGCACGCACCGGCAGGATCGTGGAGACGGGACGAGTGGTGACGAGTGCGAGTGGACGGGGCGAGAGGGAATGGCAAATCACGGCGGCGTCTCGTTGACGTGCAGATTGGGAGTCACTCAATGAATAGAGACAGCCGGCGGTCATTCAGTAAGTCGCAGCGAGGAGATGCGTACTTGAAGGCTGGCGGTAAGTGCGAGATATGCGGAACAGAGCTGGTTCGCGGATGGGAGTGTGATCACGCAGTGGAGTGGGCCGACGGAGGTGTCACTCAGGCTTACAACGCCCGAGCTTTGTGCCGGGAATGTCACAGGAAAAAAACTTATGTTCAACGACTTCGGCGGTCTTCGTGATTGGCAGATAGATGCGTTGCAGCGTTACTTGGCGACAGATGGCCCATTTCTCGCCTGCGCATGCCCTGGAGCAGGAAAGACGAGATTTGCTTCGCGAGTCATTGCAATTCACAAGAGGTCGCAACGCAAAGCCTTTGCTGTTGTCGCGTGCCCGACAGACGCGATTAAAGACCAGTGGGCTGCTAGCGCGCATGTTTCGGACGGGATGAACCTTACCACCAGGATCGCATCTGGAGATGCCATGCCGGCGGCGTATGACGGGGCGGCTGTTACTTACGCGCAGCTTCCTGGGCTGGCAAGCACAATCAAGACATGGGCTCGCAATGGATGCAGTCTGGTACTCGTTCCAGACGAAATCCATCACTGCGCAGAAAATGCCGCTTGGGGTTACGGCGTGTCAGAAGTCGGCGCAGCGTCTGAGCGTGTGCTTGCTATTTCCGGTACGCCGTTTCGCTCAGATGGCAATCCGATTCCGTTTGTCAACTACGACAACCTTGGTTTCGCCATTCCGCAGTATGCGTACACGTATTCGCAAGCTATCGCCGACGGCGTCTGTCGCCGTGTGATGTTCCGTCTGCGTGACGCGCGTGTGGTGCGTAAGTGGTCTACGGACTCGGCGTCTGAGGAGTGCCTGTGGTCAAAGTGCGGCGAAGACTATGGATCGTGGTTGCAGTCGGGCCTGGTGCCCGATGGAGACGCTGCTCGCGACATCATCACGGACTGCTGGGCTGAACTCAATCAGATGGTTGAAGCTGGCGACAGCCTGGCTGCGTGCGGCATCCACTGCAAGTCTTCAGGGCACGACGACGCCGACGACAAATACGTCAACAAAATCGCAAAGGTCGTTCGGCAGATTACAGGATGCAGGCCGCTTGTGATTCACTACGGTGTGCCTGGCGTCTCTGAAGCAATCAGAAGATTCCGAGAGTCTCGAGATCCCGCTGACAGGTTCATTGTAAGCGTCAAGCAGTTCGGTGAGGGTGTGGACATTCCAAGGTGCCGCGTCGGAGGATATTTGAGCAACATCTCGTCTGAGATGTACCTGCGTCAGGTTGTTGGCAGGTACGTGCGGCACGAGAAGGGAAAGGGGGACTCCCAATATGCGGTAATGGTCATGCCAGACGTGCCCGCGTTCAGGCTATTTGCCAGCCAAGTTGAGCAGGAAGCTAAAGTCGGCATTCAGCAGGCAGAAGAGCGCCGCAGCCGGGATGGAGATGGCCAAACGGCTCCAGACGACCGCCCGATGGTTCAGACAGTCAGTGTCGTAGGTGAAGGCGGAAGCCTTGTTATGTCTGGAGATTTGTTCAGCCTGCGAGACGAGTCTGTTCTCCGCGCTGAGGCGATAGCGGCAGAGTTTCCTTCGTACCCTGTCGGTGACCTCGCTCGAATTATCAGCCGGTCTTCCGTGGCCGACACAGCGTGCGCTGTTGTGGATCGGCCAATGAACGTCCGCTGCCAAGAGTTGCGCAGGCAGTGCAACTCGCTGGCTTTTTCTATTTCCAAAGCCTGCCCAGATGACTTTCAGTCAGTGAAGGATGTTCACGCCGAGGTCAACCGAAGGCAAAGCGTTCCGTACGGTGTCGAAAACGGACAGAAGTGGATCGAAAACAACAGAGGCGTTGATGGTCTTGAACAGCGGCGAGACATCCTTCGCAAGATGAAGGAGGACTACGCATGAGCGAAGACGCTGAAACTGTTGTTCGCGCTGCACAGCACGCTTTGATTCACGGCGGTCAGTTTCTCGAGACGCTGCCGAAGATGGTTCTCAAGATTGGCAAGGGACGTCTCTGGGGAAAGTTAAAGCCGCGTGGACGCGATCAATTCGCAGAGTTTTCGGACTTTGCCAGCCACCCTCTTCCAGACGGGCTTGGGTGCGACATCGGCAGGCTCATCGACTTGTGTAAAGGGCACGATAAAGCAGTGAAGTTTTTGGAGTCGCAGCGTGGACGTGAGCAAAAAGAGACTGTGAAGCAAGGCGGCGACCGAAGGAGCGAGCGATTCAAAGTTGATCATATAAACATTGAACCAGTAGAGCGTGGCGGCACTGGCTCCGCCTACCTCCTGCGCCGCCTTGCCCGCCTCGGCGGCGATTGGATGGACCGCTACGAGGCTGGCGAGTTCTCCAGCGTCCGCCGCGCAGCCATCGCCGCCGGCATCGTCAAGGTGCCCAGCGTGCTTGATCAACTTCGCAAGCTATGGGCGAAGGCATCGGAAGCCGACCGCTGCACATTCATCGAGGAGGCCACGGATGGCACGAACTCGTAGCATCAAGCCGTCGTTCTTCAAGAACGAGTACCTGGCCGAATGCGAGCCAATGGCACGACTGCTTTTCGCTGGCCTTTGGACGCTGGCAGACTCTCAGGGGCGTCTTGAATGCCGACCGCTGCGGATCAAGGCAGAACTCTTCCCGTACGACAACTGCGACATTGTAGCGCTTTTGGGCCAGCTGGAGGCTCGCGGCTTCGTCGTCGCCTACCGTGTCTGCGACCGGAACTACCTAGAGATACCCACGTTCACTGAGCACCAGCGTTGCCATCCATCAGAGCAGCCAGAAGGCATTCCTGCGGCCGATACAGGCGAAATCGTGAAAATTCACGGCGAGCCGTTAAAAATAACTGCGGTTTGCGCCTTTAATCCTTCTTCCTTTAATCCTTCTACCTCTAATCCTAGTAGTGCTCCGACCACGCCCGCTCCGCGTGCGAGGTCGAAGCCAGCCGATCCGCTTCGGTGGTCTGCGGAATTAGGCTGGGAAGGAATCACCGACGCTGACCATGCGGAATGGTCACAGGCTTACCCGGCGGCTGACCTTCCCGTCGAACTCGCAAAGGCCACGCAGTGGCTGAAGACGCACGAGAAGAAGGCAAAGAAATCGAACTGGCGACGCTGGTTGACCACGGTGTGGCTCAGCAAGTGCCAGGATCGTGGTGGCACCCACCGAGAGGCTGCACGACCAGCGGCACCGCCGCCGGTTGACTCTGCCAAGAAGCGGTTCTTCCGCTCTGACGCGCAGAAATCCATGACCGACTCTGAGCACGCTGCTTGGCGTCGGGACCAACGGCAAGGCGGCACGGTCGCCGCGCTTGCAAGCTCTATCAGACTCACGGAAGAGGTGACGCAATGACAGAAGCAGTGGAACGCCAGCCAATTACGCCACGCCAGCAGGAAGTTTTGGCATGGATTGAGGGCTACATCGACACGCACGGTTTCTCGCCGACTATTCGCCAGATCGGCCACGCCTTCGGCTGGACGACAAACGGCGTTATGTGCCACCTGCGTCCCATGAAGAAAAAGGGCTGGATCACATGGATTGAAGGCGAGGCACGGACGCTTCGCGTGATCGGAGGTGACGCATGAGCGGTGAGTTTGAATACCTCGGCGCACCGCTTGACGTTGTCCAGGCGTTGATGGACCGGGCATGGGACGACGACGTTGACGACGACACGCGGCAGCTGCTCGAGCTCGGAGCCAAGACGATTGAACACACGCTGGACAGGTGCTGCAAGCTGGCACACGTCATCGAAAAGACGGAGGCCGGGCTGTGACCACAGAAAACCTTGCCATGCTCGCCGTTGGACAAATCATCGCTGCGGGAATGTTTTCCCTCGGCGTGCTAGTGGGACGTTCTATCAATCGAAAGGATGCGAAAGATGACGACGGCAACGAAGGAACGAAAGACAAAGACTGGTGGCATACGCCTGTCAGCACCGGCACTCAAGGAGGCGTTGGCAGCGGTAGCCAGTGCCGTACCGGGAAAATCCCCCAGGCCAATCCTGCAGAACGTGCTCCTATCGGGAGGAGTTCTCTCTGGGAGTGACCTTGAGATCCGCATTGACGTGGAAATAGACGCCCCCCCTGGGGTCACATTCCTGCTACCGAAGGACCGTCTGTCGGCGATCGTGTCGAGCTCCACGGCGGACGAAATCAATCTGACGCCTGACGGCAGCAGCTGCGTTGTGTCCGCTGGCCGTGGGACGTGGACGCTACCGACTGAGGATGCTGCTGAGTATCCGACGTGGCAGCCCGTGGCAGTCAAGCAGCTTGTCAGGCTGCCAGCCGACCAATTCGTGCGGGCTGTCCGTGGCGTCGTGTTTGCGACCGACAGCGAGAGCAGCCGGTACGCTCTCGGTGCTGTGCTCATTGAGGTGGCTGGCGACGTTGTCACGCTTGTGGCAACGGACGGGCGGCGTCTCGCGTCTGTGACCTGCGAGCACGACCAGGCCGTTGACGACTCGCAGACGCTGGTGCCAGCACGGGCAATGGAAATCATCGCAAGGCTCGCGGATCACGCTGGTGACGCTGGCGTGCAGCTGGAGGCTACCGGCAAGGAGCTTCTGGCAACGATTGGCACGGCTCGCGTGACGGCTCTGCTTGTCGAAGGGAAGTTTCCCCGGTGGCGTGACGTTCTGCCAGAGCGTGACGCCAAGGCAACTGTTGTGA
>Ga0304730_1002560_pt1 | contig 12899 bp, 6 predicted proteins | sample M_130628_MF_Meta_FD_190474 | JGI IMG/M metagenome (GOLD analysis project Ga0304730, IMG submission 190474) | Freshwater microbial communities from Lake Montjoie, Canada to study carbon cycling - M_130628_MF_MetaG (v2) (version 2) | ecosystem: Environmental > Aquatic > Freshwater > Lake | place...
TGACCACCGTGCCCGTGCCGCGATTCGTGACCACGGGCCGCACCGACTCCGGAAGCTGGAGATCGATTCGCGTCATGAGCGCCGCCACGAGCGGCACGCGATACTCGCCGGCCGCGAGCGGCTCGCAGGCAATGTCACAGGCGTAGGTGCCCGCGGACGGCGTTTTGACCGCCACCCGCCCGCCAGGAATGCCGAAAACCACCGCCTCGCCCACGCCTTCGTCCGAGCGGAGCACAGCCCGCTCCACCCACAGCCCCCCCAACGGCACGGCACCGCCAATGGCGGTGGCCAGCGCGCCGAGATCAAACTCCAGACGGCCGGAAAGCCGACCCCGTTCATCCGCCGCGAGCACGTAGCGTGCCTCGTCGGCAAGCCGCCGCGGCGTTCGCGTTTCGGCATCGGGCAGCAGTCCGGCAACCGCCCGGTCGAAGTCGGCCAACGGCATCGGGACGAGCCGGCCACCGTCGAGCGGCACGTCGCGGAGTCGCTCGGCCGGCACCGTCACCCGGACGAACTCGAGGCTGTCGTCGGGGCCCTGTTCCGCAGCGAGAGACGCAGCGATGCCGATGCCCATGCACCAGCACACCGGCCACGCGAGCATCCGGTTCATGCGTTCCTCGCCTGGGTCGCGGTCGACGCTTCGTCGATTCCTGAGGCGACGATCAGCGACGGAGAAGCAGCGTTGAGTCGCGTGAGTGAACTGGCGGGGGCCGACGGGGCCACCATCCGCAATCCGCCGCTCGGCGAGCGTTCGGCGAACGATCGGAGTGCCCAAGCCACCACGGCGAGCACGAGCCCCGGCACCGCCGCCTGAGCCAGCAGCGGGGCGACATCGGGGCTCATGGCGGCGGCCAGGGCGAGGCTTGCCGCCAGGGTGATCCACACGACTAACCTCTGCCACCAGGGTCGGTAGACCGCTGCGAGCCCGACCGCCAGGGCCACCCCCGATGCGACAAGCACGATGCACCAGTTCGGCACGAGCCAGAGCACCGCATCGCCAGGGGAACCAACGCCGGAGAACACGACCGATCGCTCGGCGAGCGGCGGCAACTGACCGCCTCGCGGCGCAGGATCCGTCCCGGTGTCTTGACCGATCGCGACCGCCTCCATCCAGTCGGCGATCTGCCCTGGCGTGGCGGCAGGTCGCTGCTCCCAGCCGATCCTTGCTCGCTGCCATCGCTGCTGCGCGGTCCATCCCGCCGGCAGCCCAAACACGTGCTCATCGGGCCGCACATGGAGCGTCCAGTAGAAACGCCGTTCGAGCACCGGCGGCTCGAACACGGGCGGCGCGAGGCCAATCGGGCCGGGAAGCCCGAGGCTGGCGGCGACTCCACTCCATCCGGCGTCGCGCCGCGACGTCGACCGCACATCGAGCCGCCACCGGCGTGCCGGATCGGTCCTCGGCAGATCGACCACGAGTCTGCCGCCACGCGTCGTGGCCGGCACGAGGTCCCCGTCGAGTCGCACCTCGTGCATCGCCGCAGACTCGGTCTCGCGATCGGCGACGCCCGGGAGGGTCATGACGATCGCGTCTCGCGCCGACGACACGACATACCTGCGAATCTCCTCGCGAATGCCCCCCATCAGCCGTGTCTGCAGCCACGCGGCTTCGATCACCATGCTGCGGGCGGCATCAACGCCACGGGTGGAGAGGGTGAGCGGCACGCTCCGCTGCGGTTTCATGGCGGTCCACCCCAGCGTGGCCGCCGCGGCCGGAGCCACGTCGCGCCGCCAGGCATCGCCGCGGACGCCGACGACGGTCGAGTCGGGCGCGGAGATGGCGACCGTCTCCCGTCCGATGGCGGCATCCAGCGGCTGCACGAGCGGCACGTCGATCGCCACGGTCGACTGTGGTGGGATCGCGGGAGTCGGAATTCGGAACCGCACGGACACCTCGCCCTCGCCGAGGAGCGGCTCCGGCAGGATCACCCGCACCCGTGTCTCGGATACCCCGGCGTCGGCGTCCTCATCGACGGGACCAACCTCCGTCGGATCGAGCGGTGCATCGTCCTGGCGCACGGTGACTCCTCCCGCCTCGACCACCGCGGCGGGCACCGCCAGTTCGATCGACTCCAGCGGGACGTGCAGCACATTGAGCCGGATCACCTGCTCGACTGCGATCTCCACGGCATCAACGGAGGCCTGGGCGGCGATCGAGGCCTCGATGCGTCGCGGCAGGAACCGACGGTTGGCCGCGAAGCCGCCCTCCGCAGCATCGAGCCGGTAGACGAGGGCGCTGGTGTCGGCATCGGCAACGGCCGCCGACGCCGCGGTCTGGCGGACCAATCCGATGATCGACTCGTTGTCCGGAAGCAGTTCGATGTCGCTCCGGGCCCCGATGGCCACCACCGCGGGTCCGACCACATCGGCCCGGGGCGTCGGCAGATTCCAGGCCACGCGATCGGCGTCTGTCCCAACGGGGAGGGTCGCCCGCATCGTCACGACGATGTCGCCTGTCAACGGCTGCGCGAACGGAACGACGAGCATGCCGTCGTCGCTGGCGGCACCCGCGGCGTCCACGGCTCCCGGGGGGCCGATCTCATCGACGACCCACGAGGGGTCGAGGCCAATGACGACGCTGCCGACCGGCGCGCCGCGAGCCGCCACGCGAAACTTCGCGTCGAGGGTCACCCGCGTCCCTGCCACGTCATACCGGTATTCGGGCTCGATCACCACGCGGCTCCGCCGCGGCCGCACGCGAAGCGGAAGCGATGCCGGCAAGGCGTCGTAGGCGAACGCGGCGACAAACCCGGGCTGCCGCACGTTCGCGGGCGGATCGACCCGCCTGAGCTGCGGCACGTCGCTCCAGGTGACCAGCCACTCGCCGTCCACGAGGAGGCTTACTCGCCCCCACTGCCGCCAGGCGGTAAGCCCGTCGACGCCGAATCCGACCGCTTCGAACGATGCCGCGCCCGTCGGGTCGATCGCCTGCTCGCAGACGAGCGCGACGATCGCGGTGCCGTCGGCGGCCACGTCGAGCGCGACCTCGGCGGTCGGGGCGTCGCGGGTGCCGCCGCGGGCGAGGAGCGTGGCCGGCGGCTTCACCTCGCGGAGGGCCGAATCGGGTGGCAGGGTGATCGTCATGCGTCGGGGTCCGGCGGCGAGGTTGCCCAGGCGAATGGTTGTCTCGGTGACCGCGTTGCGGCCATCGATCCGCACGGTGCTCTCGCTCGTGGCCAGGGCGGCCGGACTGCGGCCCACCGACTCATCGCCGACACGAACACGAACATCTCCGGCGAGGCCTCGGACAGAGACCACGCTGCCGCCGTCGGCAGTGGCCGTCACCGACGGCTCGGCCGACTCGGGCGACACCGCGACCTCGGGCGTCAGGCGGCGCGACGTGACGTCGATCTGTGACGCGACTGCGGCCGGCACGCGGAACGCAAACGCTTCGTGCGTGGCGGTCGACTCGACTGGCATGCGGCCCTCGAGCACCACCGTGTGCCGCACGTCTCCACCGGCCTCCGGCGACGCATCGAACCACGCGCGATATCCACTGCGGCCGGGTTCGACATCAACGACCATCCGGCCGGGGCCTTCGTGCCGCGGCGCTGCGGAGAGGATCATCCCTCCCGATTCGAGCGGGATGGGCGTCCAGCCTCCATTGATCTGCCTGATGGTGAACTCAACCGTGGCGGGACAGGTGACCTGGCCATGGCCCTCCGCGCGGGGAGCGACGTCGCGGGCATCGATCTTCACGACGACGTTCTCGAGCACCGCGCCGGGGGGCTGCAATCCTCCCGCCAAGCCCTCCTTGATGCGAAACAAATCGACGAAATCCCGATACCGAAACCCAGGCACCGGCACCAACCGACCGCCCTCGTCGGGCACGTAGAAGAGTTCCGGCTGAACCTCCTCGATCGTTCCACCGGCCAAGCGACGCTCTTCGGCCGTCGGCGGTTGGCTGGGAGCGACCCCGTGCCACGACGCCATCACCACCGCAACCGCGCAGACGGCGACCCTCGGCCAGCGTGACCGCGGCGACGAACACATTGTGCGAGGGGGCGAACGGCGCATGCGGGCCGGTGCGTTCTGTTCAGGGGACTAGAGAAAGCCTAGCCCGAAACCCGACGCAGAGCCGTCATTTTTCCCAGTCCTCATAACCATCACGACCGTCACCGACGACAGACCGACCGGAGGTCAGCGAAGAATTTCGCGAAACTCGTCGTAGAGGCGGCCGCTGCTGGCCGCGATGAAGGCGGGGTCATCGAGCGGAATCGTCGCGGGGCCGCCTCGAAACGGCCCCACGGCACATCCAGCCTCGCGGGCGATGAGGATGCCAGCTGCCGCGTCCCAGCAGCAGATCCGTCGCACCCAAAACGCATGCAAGCGGCCGCAGGCGAGGTAGGCGAGGTTGAGGGCCGTTGAACCCGTGCGTCTGATGGAGTGCGCGTGGGGAAGAACGGCCAGGAAGTCGGCGACGGCGGGCGAGTCGGGCGTCACCTGCGCGGGAAAACTGACGGCGGTGACCGCATCGGCCGGCGCGGTCACCGACGCGGCGGCGATGGCCTCGCCGTTGAGCCGGGCGCCGCCACCGCGGCGCGCTGTGAAGCACTCATCCCGCAGCGGGTCGTAAATCGTCGCCACCACGATGTCATCGCCGTCGGCCAGCGCGATCGACACGCAATAGGCCGGAAAGCCGTGGACGTAGTTCGTCGTGCCGTCGAGTGGATCGACAATCCAGCGCGTACCGCTGCCGGAATGGCCTTGCACCCCGGGCGGCAGCGGCGGCCGGCCTTCTTCCCCTTCCTCGCCCACAAACCCGTGCGCCGGAAACGCCTCGAGCAGGATGCGGCGCACCTCCGCCTGCGACGCGTGGTCGGCCTCCGTGACGAGGTCGCGGGGGCCCTTCGACGTGGCCTTGAAGCGGCCGACCCACTCCTGGAGCACGCGGCCGCCCGCCCGGGCGGCGGCCTCGCAGACGTGAAGCGGATCGGGGGATGACGACATGACGGGACGGAAATCAGGAGAGGCGCGAATCGCGGCGGTGAAGGCCGCATCCTGCGGACAGTGTAGCAGGCGTGCCGCCATGCCCGGAGCAACGCCTGGCCCGCTACAATCCCCGCCGCGACTCGTCCCCTTCCTCTCTCGGCAATCCTCTCGTGAACTCTTCACCAACTGCTGTTCCCGCCACATGGTCGATCTCGGGGAGCGTGGCCTCTTGGCCGCACGCCGATGGTGGTGGACGGATCGACGTCGCGGCGGCGGGCCGTGGGCTCGAGATTCAAGCGGCGTCGGGCGGTCGTGATGCGGTGCTAGGCGTCAACCTTTCGTCGCTCGCCGATCACTGGCTCCGCGGTGCTGATCTGGTCGCGACCTACGAACCCGACGACCCGCGGCGACTGCGGTCCACCGTGATGTGGCGGTCGCATGGCCGCCACGAGGGCATTGCGTCGTGGGAGGTGGTCGTCTCCGCACAGACGTCCCTCCTCAAAACGGAGGTGGCGGTGGAAGTCTGGTCGGACATCGCTGCCGACAGCCTCCTCTGGTCATCTGGCGGCCCCCGCTGGTCGTCCAGCGGCGAGGCCTCATGCTGGCGGCCGATCGCGCCGGGCGAAGCGCTGCCTGAGAGTGCTGCGGCGATCCTCGCCCGCCGCGCAGGGTCGTCGTGCCTCGTCGCGGTGCATCCGGCAGACGCGCGGCGAATCGACATCGAGCCCTCGGCAGGTCGCTGCGGCGTCACGTGCAGGCTGTTTGCCGCACCGCTCGAGAAAGGAGTGCTGCTGCGGAGTCGCGTCGTGGCGGCGATCGGGCCCGAGAGGAACGACGAAGCCTGGGCCGACCGGGTGCTGCAGGCATTCGCCGCGTCGCCTCCGCCCCTCACCACCTGACCGCCGCCGATCTCGGCGCCACGCTTACAGGTTCCTGAATCCTGAGGCCGATGGCCGTCGCCGCCAATGCGGCGTGGCGATGTTTGAGGGGGGCAGGCCAGTTCCGGATCGAAAAATGCCCCACCCCCAGACTCCGCGCGGATCCCCACGTCGGAATCATTCTCGATGATGCGGCCTGCCCCGTCGTCAAGAAGCTCATCCGCATTCACTGCCCTTGGACCATGCGGTCCCAATCGGTGATGCATCCCTTGGCTGAAACGCCCGTACTCCTTCTCGCCAATGATCAAGGCGTTCATGGCGAGGGAACGCACCGTGTTGTGATTCCACTTTCCCGACACGCGGCCGCCGAACTTCCGGCCGCCTCTGTGGCGTCCGGCATCGGGGCCGGGAATACCGAGTTCGTTCAGATGCTCTGCAACCCGCTTGAAGCCCCAACCCGCCTCGAGCCACTCGAGCATCCGCACCCAGATTCCAATCTTCGCCTCGTTGTTGGGAAGGAACCGCACATGGCAGCCAGCCTCCTTCACCTTGCGACCCTCCGGCAGTTCCTCAACCGTGGTACCAGCCGCATCGACGAGAAACCGTCCGAAGCCATACGGAGGCCGGCCGCCGGTGCTGTGCTCCCCAGGGGTTGGAATCAAGGCCGTGGGTCGGGCTCAGGCCCGCTTCTGTCGCCGCCACATCGAGAAGCCGCCGCAGGCGAGGCCGCCGAGGGCCGCGGCGTAGGTGGCGGGCTCCGGCACGGCGATCATGCCCGCGCCCGCTCGCTGGTTATACGACCCCATGTCGAACAAGTTCGTGGAAAACATTTCTGCGGCGTCAAGGATATCGACCACCATATTATAGTCGTAGTCGCCCTCGCCCCAGGTTGCTGCAAGGCCTGTATCGAACTTTCCGCTGGTGAGGAAGTTGGCGGCGTCGAGGATGTCGATGCTGTTGTCGAGATTGCCGTCTCCGGGAGCCGCGAAGGCAAAACATACTGAACCATCACCATTGTCGAGCCAGCCCACGGTGCGTGGGATCGATTGCGACAGCGCTGTGGCCGCAGCGGTCGATGTGATCCCGCGGGTGCCGTTCCATGAGCCGTCACCGCGGCCTGCCTGAAGGGCCGTCACCAAATCAGCGGCGGTCAGTCCGCTGGTAACGGTCATCATCCCGTTACCGACGTCTATCAGGCCGCCGGCATTCGGACTGAGGCCCCGTACGGTCGTCTGCAGCCCGGCAGATACCGCGATCGTTCCACCGGCGAGTGGGATGACGTTGCTCACCGAGAGCGCCGATGCATTGGCAAGCAGGAGCCTGCCCGCCTGGACGACGGTGGAGCCTGTCACGAGGTTCGCCGCATCGAAGACCAGCGTGCCGGCACCGGTCTTCGACACTCCAAACGTGCCCGATAGCCGTGGATAGCCGGCACCGCCCTGCGTGAGCGTGCCGCTCGTCACGGCAAGATTCAGGATGCCCGAGGCCGGAGCCAGCGCTGCCGGGAACGTGGAGCCAAACGAGAGCCGGTCGACATCGAAGTAACCCCCGTTGAAGCCGACCGACCCGGAGATCTTCATGGTCATGTGGTTACCGTTTCGCGCCTGTCGAACGGCCGCGCCGCTGCCCACCTCGGTGAAGTCCTGCCCCAGGGTCTGGTAGAAGACGCGGTAGAAACCGCCGGAAGACGCGCCGGACACCAGCGACGTGCCGTTCAGATTCACCTGCTTGTTGAGCTGGAGCACGAACTGCACGGGCACGTTTTGGAGGGCACGAAAGGGAGTCACGGAAGCGATGTTGCCGCCGCCCGTGCCGAAGCCTTGTCCAAGGATCGAAACCTGATCCAGTCCGGTCCTCTGAAGCACGATGTGGGCCGTATCCTCCACCGTCCCCGAGACGCTGTTGCGGAACCCGAAGCTGATGGTTTCGCCGATTTGCGTGCTCCGGAAATCCCATCCATCGACGACCATCGTCGCAAAGCCCTCGCCGAGGTCGGTCAGGGTGTTGTCGGCCTCGCCGGCACGTCGGACTCGCACGCCGCCGCCCCCGAGCACCCCGGTGGACGTGGTGGACGTGCCGGTCTGGGTGCGCTGGATGCGAAGGTTGCCGTCTAACGTGCGAGTGCCGTAGGGCGAGGTATCCCAGACAGCGCCGTTCGGATACGAGTTGCCGGCCTGCGTCAGTTTGGTGTTCTCCGGTTCGTCAAACGTGAAATCGTCAACGATGCCGTTTCGCGATCCACCGAAGGCCCCGGCAATCATCCCTTGATCCATCAGGAACTGATTGGCCGCCGTGCGGTGCTGATTCACCCGCACCGAGAGGACCGGTTCCGCCGTCGTGGTCTCGATGATCATGCCCCGCGTGCCAAGGTGCTCGACCGCCGCGCGGGCGAGGCCGGTGTCCACCGGCCCGCTGCTTCCGAGGTTGGAGAACTTTTTCGTTGGGTCGGTGATGGTCGCATTCACCGCGGACAGCATGCGGGTCACCTGGGCGTTGGTCACCGATTCGTTCATGTGGATGATGCTCGATCCGACGGAGTCGGGGTTGTCCGCATACACCGCGAAGCCTTCGTGCATGTCGAGCAGCCACTGGGGGGAGTAGGTGCGGACGAATGACCACAACGCCGTTGCGGTCGAGCCCGTTGTCGCGGTGATCGGATCGCTTTTTCCTGGAAAGTTACGGTTCAGGTTTCCCTCGCCAGGGATCTCACGTGTGTTTGCCGCAAGTGCCTGAGGGGCACAAAAGGGGATGACGATCAATGTGCCCTTGGTGATTGGCCAGGTGCGGATCTGGTTGGCCGCAGCGGCACCAGCAGGTTCATCGCCGTGGACGCCGCCGGTGATCATCACCAACGGCCCCGATGTTGATGCCTGTCGGATGTAGTAGGGCGTCTGCGTGCCACTCCCCAGATCGATCCAGCCAGACGTGAGGGTGTCCGCCGTCGCCGACGCCGCCCACGCCGCTGCCAGAAGCAGGGCCATCGGCACCCGACGATGGTGGGAAATAAGAGGCATCACGAAGCCTAGTGCTGGTTTATGGTTCTACGTCAGTCGACGCGAGTTGGTTCTGGTCGCTGAGGCGTCGGCTGAGGAGCATGATGATCACGCCCGGGACGGCCTTGTTGCCCCTGACCAGCCCAAAGGACGCCATACGCAACGATGCCGTTGGGCCCTCCAGCGGCCTCGGGATGCGGGCTGAAGCAGATAACTCGTCCCTGGCCAAACATCGACCGAATGATCGCGTGCGTGCCGGTCATCGAGCCAGGCTGAGCGCCTTTGCTCGCCACCTCGGTCTCGAAGGTTGCCAAAATCTCGTAGCCAGGGAGATCCGACTCATCGTCGGGCACCAGAAGTGGACCCTGATTGTATTGCACAGGGATGCTTCCCCCGCGGCCCAAGAGCTGCCATCCGGCATCCGTCATGCGGATCGACGCCGTGCCGTCACCCCTGGCCCAGTGGGCCCGATCCCACACCCTGGCGTTTATCAGGCCAAGCGACCAGCTGTAGTGTGAACTGGCCAGGTAGGAGCCCGCACAGATACCGACGTAGCCCCCTCCAGACCGCACGAACTCGCGGATCCGGTCGCGGCCCGCCTCCTGAAGCCGCTCGGCCTGCTTGTTGCCTGAGCCCCCGGGCATAATCAGCACGTCGAACTCGGAAAGTTCGCCCTGCCGGATCTGCTCAGACGTGATCGGCCGCGCAGCGAAGCCGGCGGCGGTGGTCAGGATCCGCAGAAGGTTTGCCTGTCGCTTCTCGGGCTCCTCGGTGTCATCGCAGATGGCCACCCGTACGATCGAGGGCTGAGCGGATTCCACAGCAGCCCATACCGCCCCCGTTGCCATCGAGAGGACGGCCCAGCCAAACGTCGTGAGGTGGAGAACTGCACTCGTCATGGCGATCCTGCCGGCTCCTGGTGCGCGGGGGTGAACGCGGGGGGCGGCGGAGTCGGGAGAGTCAATGCCGCCGCCTTCATGTCCGCCAACTCTTCCCGCATCGCGTCGAGGGCTTGGGTCGCGAGATGCCTATGGAGTTCCGTGTACTCCCGGGGCGTGCCCGGCGTTGTTTCCCAACGTCTCCGCATCTCCAGGACCACTGCGATCAGCCGATCCTCGACCGGCCAGACGTCGTCCCAGACCTGTGGAAGGTGATCGGTCTGGACGCCGTCGCGGTCTTCGGTGAGGTTCCACTCCCGAAGCGTGGCTGCAATCGAGCAGATAGCGCCGCCATACTCGCCCGCAACGGCTTCGGCCAACGATTCGCAGGCGACCCAGCAGGGCACCGCGATCGAAAACTTGGGATCGCCCAACTGCACCCACATCGTGGTCGAGAGCGGATCCTCGCCCGGCTTCACACCATGAAACACCGCCGCTGATACGGTGGTCGTTCGGCTGATGGTGGCCGAAGTGTTGACCTCGTCGGGAAGTTCTCCTGCTGGGCCATTCACGCTGCCCTCGAAAGGGATGCCCGTGCCGTCGGCGAGATCCCTGCACATCGAGCGGAGGACGTAGTCGACGGTGAGATCATCTCCCTGTCGACCGTCGGGGAGGCGATCGTCGATCAGCCGGCAGGCCCGCGCGTAGCGCTCGCCGGAATACGTGCCTTCGACGACCGTGGTGTTGGGCGCGGGAGGCACACCACGGGCGGTGGTCGCGAAGTTCGCCCGAACGATGTAACCACGAGGGGCGACCTCAGGATCGTTGGCATCGAACATCTGGAAGGTTTCCGGCCCGACTTCGAAGAGGGCCGCGCCGCCGGCGGCGTCGATCACCCCGAAGTTGCCTACCGTCCGCCGGCCTGTCTCGTCCGTCTGCTCGAGTAGTTGGCGAAAATCCTCGACGGTCGCGCACGTCTCGAGGGCCAGTTTCATGATGGCCCCGTTGCCGGGGCCCCGCTTCTTCCCCTCCACAGCCAAGTCGCGGCTCAGCGAGTTCTCGATGCAAAAACCAGTGGAGTTGACGCCCATCCACACTTCATCACGATCGCCCGCATTGACGACTGCGAGCACCCGGAACCGTTCGCCCTCGTAGACCACCACCTCGTTGCGCGGGAGACCGGTCGTGTCCCGGCTTTTCCAGAGCAGCGGCCGCCCGTCGGCCGTGGCCTTGCCCGTGATGACGGCCGTGGTGCACGCCGGTGACGGCGATACAACCACCGCCATCAGCAGGCCACTGAAGGCAGCTTGGCACGCGGTTCGAACTACCGACAGCCAGGGCCGCATGGTGATTCCTCAATCGCCGCAAAGACCACGATCACCAGGAAATCCTGCGCATTTCACTTTCACCATGGCTTCAATGACGCGATGTTTTGTTCTCCGCGGAGCCCACGTTAGCTCGGGCGGTCTGCGTCCAGCCGACGGCGGCGAGAGAGCGTCGCGGCGGCCATCGCACAGGCCAGGCCCGTGAGCAAACCAGTCGTTGGTTCGGGGACGATCAAGAGGTCACCCGTTGCGTTCGAGAACGTCAGGCTCTGGCTGCCGAACGTCCCGGTCCACACGCCTGAGCTGTTCGTCAGCGAACCGGAGTAGCCTCCGGTGAGGCTGATGGTGGAGAAAGAGTTTGACTGCGAACTGAACCCGCTGAACAGGTTGTACGTTCCCTCAGGCAGCGTGCCTGAGAACTGGAGTTGCAACGAGCCCCCGTAGGTGAGACCTCCCGCGATCGTGAAGGCGTCGTACTGGCTTCCGCGGCCGGTGCCCGTCATCTCGAGCAGGGTCTGGCCGCTGAGCCCCAGGCTGCTGCCAAAGGCGAGCACGCCGGCGCTCGACGCTGCGGAGCCCGGGGAGATGATGCCGCCGGATTGCACCGTCGCGGGGCCGGCGATGGTGCCCGATCCGAAGAGGGTCGCGCCATTCAAGACAGACACCGTGCTCGCCGACGCGAGGTTGGCGTTCATGATGAGCGTGCCCGCTTGCACAACAGTGCTTCCGCTGTGGGTAAGGCTGCCCCCAGATCCGGTGAAGATGAGGATCCCTGACCCAGCCTTGGTCACGGCGCCAGCACCGCTTGTAGCCTGATTCCACGCCGTGGTTCCACCATCGACGATCGTCACGACGCTGTTGCTTGCGACCGTGGTGCTCCCCGAGTTCGTCACGGTAATGATTCCGGTCTGTCCAGCCGTCGTAGAACCGAGCGTGACGGCCCCGTCGAGCACCACGCTGGTGTTGATTTCCCTGGACGTGGTGCCCGTGGAACGAAGCGTGCCGCTGCGGAGCGTCAGACTGCCAAGACCGAAGGGTGTGCTGACGCCGGGAGTGCCGCTGTTCGTCCATTGCACAACGCCGCCGTCCGCGATGAATCCGCCGCTGAACGTGCTTCGCTGCGCGCTGCCGGAAAACTGCAAAATGCCCGAACCCGCCTTGGTGAGTCTGCCCGTGCCGCTCATGGCCTGTTGCCAATCCGTCGTGACGCCGTCGGCGGTGGTAATCACGCTGTTGCTCGCGATCGTCGTGCTACCCGAACCGCTGGTGCTCACCGTGATATTCCCGGTGAAGCCGGAAGCGGTGGAACCGAGCGTGACTGAGCCATCCAGCACGACGCCGGTGTAGATCGATCTGCCGCTGGTGCCAGTGGACCGGAGCGTGCCGCTTTGGAGCGTCATGGGCCCCAGCCCGAACGGCGTCGAGACTCCCGCCGTGCCGCTGGCCGCCCACTGCACAATGCCGCCGTTTAACAAGAAGCCCCCGGCGTAGGTGCTAGCCACTGAGTTGGAGGACGGGAAGTGTAGAGTCCCCTGCCCGATCTTGGTGATCGACTGAGACCCGCTGCCGTCGCGAATCAGAGGCGATAGTGTGAGTTGCGTGTTCGCGGCGACATTGATGGCGCCCGACGTATACAGTTCGAAATCCTGTCCCGCCAACGTCTGAGTAAAGTTGACTTCGCTCAGGGTTGTACGGTTGTCGAGGATGACGTTCCGCGACGTCCCATCAATGGTGGTAGTAACGCCGTACAGTTTGAGCGTACCCTTGGTGCCCGAACTGTTGTTTTGGATTTCATACGTCGATCCGCTCGAGACGGCCAGCGTCGGTAGGAAGGAGATCGCTCCAACGGTCAGCGACGTGCCGCTTCCCACCGAGGTGGACGTGTAGAGGATT
>Ga0304730_1002562_pt1 | contig 12887 bp, 7 predicted proteins | sample M_130628_MF_Meta_FD_190474 | JGI IMG/M metagenome (GOLD analysis project Ga0304730, IMG submission 190474) | Freshwater microbial communities from Lake Montjoie, Canada to study carbon cycling - M_130628_MF_MetaG (v2) (version 2) | ecosystem: Environmental > Aquatic > Freshwater > Lake | place...
CCGTCTGACCGCTCGGCCACTGAGGCCAATCTTTTGCCCGGGCCTCGACACGCCCTTCGAGTCCAAGTTGCCTTAACCCTGCCTGTGCCGTGGTAGGAATCACACACTCCACCTCCTGCAAGACCAACTCCAAAACCGCCATCGCATCGGCCAAAGTGGCTCGCAACTCCCCAGCCAAGGCGGGGTCTTTTGCCAATTTCCACGGCGCTCTGCTCTCGATCATCTGATTTCCTGCCTGCACCGCCTTCCACAGTTCCCCTAATGCCAAATGAATCTGATTCGCCTTCATCAAATCATCCCACTTTCTCAGGGCACTTAACACCGTCGCACGAAAAGCCACGGAAACCGCATCCGGAGTCGGCGCATCAGGGATCTTTCCCTCACAATAACGTCCGATCATCGATCCTGCTCTCTGAAGCAAATTTCCCAACTCATGGGCTAACTCCCCTTTGCGTCGCGCCGCCAAGGAGGCCTCTTCAAAATCCGCATCGTGCCCCAAAGCCATCTCGCGTAAAACATAGTACCGAAACGAATCGGCCCCGTACTTTTCCGCAAGAAGTTTTGGATCCACCACATTGCCCGTTGATTTACTAAGCTTTTCGCTCTTCCTAGTCCAGAATCCGTGGACCAACAATTTCTGAAAGACAGGCAATCCGAGAGCACGCAACATACAGGGCCAATAAATCCCGTGAGCCGGCACCATGATGTCCTTACCGATTACGTGAACCGCCGGCACCCAGTCAGCCAACTTCCCCTCACCTTTCCCAGCACCTGTGACATAGTTCAATAAGGCATCAAACCAGACATACGTCACCTGATTCTCATCAAAGGGAAGAGGGATCCCCCAGGCCAATCTCGTTTTCGGACGCGAAATACAGAGGTCAGGCAAAGGCTTTTCCAAGGCACCAAGAATTTCCTTCGCCCGAAACTCCGGAAAAATGATTTCAGGATTCTTTTGATACAGCTCTTTTAACCAATCCTGATGTTTGGAAAGTTTGAAGAAATAGTTCTCCTCCGTCAGTTCCACCACTTCCCCAAAGATTTCAGGCCAACTGCCGTCGGCCTGCCTTTCTTTCTCGGTCAGAAACTGCTCAGCTCGGACACTGTAAAATCCATGAAACGTCCCCTTAACAATATCTCCCTTGGCATAGAGAAGCGCCAAAACCTCTTGGACCAACTTTTTGTGTCTGGATTCAGTTGTCCGCAAATAATCATCCGGCTCAACCCGTAGGTCTTTCCATAGATCTAGAAAATGAACACTAATGCCGTCGACAAACTCCTGAGGACTCTTGCCTGCTTTTGCGGCACTCTGCTGAACTTTCTGCCCATGCTCATCCAAACCGCTTAAAAAACGAACCTTACGGCCCTGCCTCCTTGCATAACGAGCCAAGGTATCCGTCAGGACCTTCTCATACGCATGACCCAAATGGGGCTGCGCATTGGCATAATCAATCGCCGTTGTGAGGTAGAGGGGATCCATCCTTAATGTTTATACCAGACTGATAATTTGGATTCGATCAAAGAAGATCCTGCGGATCGACATCCACGGAAACCTGCAAAGAGGAAGGCCACTTCGGAGCTAGCACTTCCCTCTTTAAATCAGCCAAAACCGCTGACACCTGCTCCACCAGAAGGAATATATGGAAACGAAATCGTCCCTCTACACGCGCAATGGGAGCGGGACTAGCGTCCGGGACCTCTACTTTATCTCCCCACACTCCACGAAGCTTTTTTACCACATGCTCTGCCGAAGCAAGGGTCTGAGCTTCGCTCGTTCCAGAAAACGAAATCAGTATCGCTCTGCGGAAAGGCGGATATCCGTGTGCCTTTCGATACTCCAACTCCTGCTCCCGAAAACCAGTGACATCATGGTGCCTCGCAAACTGAATCGCTGGATGAAACGGAGTGTATGTCTGTACAAACACCTCCCCAGCCACCTCTCCCCTTCCTGCCCGACCCGCTACCTGAACCAAAAGCTGAAAAACACGCTCCGATGCACGAAAGTCAGGCAAATTCAGAGCCCCGTCAATTCCCACCACTCCCACGCAGGTCACATTAGGAAAATGAAGCCCCTTCGCAATCATCTGGGTTCCGACCAGAATATCTGTTCTTCCCTCTCGAAAGTCAGCCAAAGCAACCGCATGCGCCCCTCGTACTTTCATACTGTCCGAGTCCATCCGAGTGAGCCGGACTCCTGGAATGGCCTCAAGCACTGCCTCTTCCAATCGTTCCGTTCCTGCCCCCGTATACTGCAAGACCGGAGAGCCACACTCCCGACACTGGGTGGGCGAGGATCGATCCGCATCGCAGAAATGGCAACGCATTTTCCCGTCCTGCCGATGGTAGGTCATTGGAACTGCACACCGTTCACACTCCTCTACTTTTCCACAGTGTGGGCACTGAACGCTCGGGGCATACCCCCGCCGATTTAAGAGGACCAGACTCTGCTCCCCTTTCTGAAAACGTCCCCGAAGGGCTGCAATCAGATCTGCAGACAAAAGAATAGGACCCTTTCGGCGAGTGGATGTCTCTTTTCGCAAATCCACAACATGAACTTTCGGTAATCGCGCCCCATCCACTCTTTGAGTCAGTCGAACGCGACGATATTTGCCGCGATCCCCATTCCAACCGCTCTCCAAACAGGGAGTCGCACTCCCAAGAATCACCGGCGCCCCCTCCATCCGTCCCCGAACAACTGCCAGATCTCTCGCTTGGTACCGCGGAGATTCAGCCTGTTTGTACCCCCCATCGTGCTCCTCATCTACGACAATCAGCCCCAGATCTTCCAATGGCGCAAAAAGTGCAGACCGAGCTCCGATGACTACCCGGACCCTGCCTTCACGAATTTCATGCCAAGACTCCCGCCTCTCTGCCACCGTCTGCCCGCTATGCAAAACTGCGAGGCGAATCTTTTGACCTACAAGTCTTCCTCGAAATCGGGCAACCGTCTGAGGTGTTAGGGAAATTTCAGGAACCAAAATGATCACATTTTTTCCCTCTTTTAACGTTGTTTCCATCGCCCTCAGATAAATCTCGGTCTTTCCACTTCCCGTAACGCCCTCCAACAGAATCGGCAGCCCCCCACCCCCTTTTTTTCTCTCCTCTTCCCACGCGTTCATTGCCTCGACCTGCTCCTGTGCTAATTCAGGCCTTGTTTCGGTTCCAGCCCAACCCGTCTCAGGTGCATCCTCAGCACGTACCAACCTTTTTTCAGATCGTTCCGCCAAACCCCGGTCGACAAGCGCCCTCCATACCGCGGTTCCCACTCCAGACTCCTTCACCAAGGCATTTTGCCATCCTCCCCCACAACGAGTCAGGTAAGCCCAAGCTTTCTCCTGAGCTTTTGCACCTCGAAGGATCTGTTTGGCAATCTCCCCCCGACCTTCCACAGGAGAAATCCACCACGCCATCTTACCCCCACCTTCATGGGATCGGACAGGCCCAGGTAAAATTGCCCGTAGAGCCGCACCAAGATCACACGCATAATAATCCGCCATCCAGCGTGCCAATCGGCACAGTCCAGCCGGAATCAAAGGCCTCTCGCCGGTGATCTCCTCCACATCCTTCACCTGCTCCACTTCAGGCCGAGCGGGAAACTCCACCGCATACGCCATAATACTCTTTTTACCCCAAGGAACCCGTAAACGTTGACCTAACCCAATTTTACCCCTTAAACGCTTTGGAATACTGTAGTCAAAAAGCCGATCCAAACCCAATTCGGGTGCAACTCGCACAAATTCAGACTCTGTCACCCCTAGGCTCTGCTCTCTTTTCATCAATCTGACAAGTTTTGCCCGTCTTCCCTTTTAAATCAAATTGGATACCATCATTTTGATGCTTCTCGCTCGTCCGCGGATTCTTGCTGCCCTCATCGTAATTTTTGCCCCACTTACACTCATCACTTTCTCTTGGCTTGGAGAGATTCATCGCTCGCAAGAACTCGAACCTCTTATCGTCCAAGCGGCCAATCGCCATGGTCTCCCCATCTCCTTGGTTCGAGCCGTAGTGTGGAGAGAGAGCGATTTCAACCCTAAGGCCGTAGGCACCTCGGGCGAGCGCGGACTCATGCAGGTGACCCCCGGAGCTGCCCAGGATTGGGCTCAAGCAACTCGGCAGCGATCCTTTCAAAATACCGATCTCTTTGATCCACAAACCAACCTTGCGGCAGGTACCTGGTATCTGACTCGCGCCATCAAGCGCTGGTCGAATGCGGACAGGCCCGAGGTCTTTGCTTTGGCCGAATACAACGCCGGAATCACCCATGCCCGTCGCTGGGCCAAACAAAATGAAACTCTAAACGCTAAGGACTTCATCAATTCGATTGATTTTCCAACCACCCGATCCTACGTGCGATCCATTTTAAAAAGAGCCGAGCTGTACGCGTCAGGAAAGAATCCAAGCCCGCTCGAACTGGTAAACCGTCGCCTCGCCCTACAAAAGGAACGGTGGATTAAAAATAAATAGGCTAGGCCAACTGCAGGCCAGCCACGATTCCAGCCCCACGGGAGTACTCCACCGCAGTCATCCGTTTCCGACCCTCCAACTGCACCTCCCGTAAAAGAACTCCCCCTTTCTTCGCCGCTACTAGAATTCCATGGGAATTAATTTCAACAATTTCACCAGGCTTGCCTTTTGCCCGCTTCGAAAGAATTAAGGAAAAGATTTTCAACATTTTTTGATCCGTTCCATCAGGAACCCAGGCATATGCACCAGGCCAAGGCTGCATGGCTCGAATGTGCGCATCGATCTCTTCAGGATTCTTGGCCCAATCGATCTTGCCATCCTCTTTTTTCATCCGGGGAGCCACGGAAGCCTCTTGAGAGTTCTGCCTCGTGCTTTTCAATTTCCCTTTTTTGGCTCGCTCCAAAAGATACAAGAGCAAGGGGCCGGATTTTTTTGCTAACCGATCGTGTAAAAGACCCGTTGTCTCGCCAGGACGAATCCGCGTGGCAACTTTTCCAAGGACATCCCCGGTATCCAGCCCCTCGTTCATCTGCATGATCGTCACCCCGGTTCGCTTTTGTAGATCACGTACTGCGGCCGCAATCGGGGACGCTCCCCGGTATTTCGGAAGAAGTGACCCGTGCACATTCCAGCAACCCAACTCAGGTAGTTCTAAAATCGGCTTTTTTAAGATCTGCCCATATGCAACGACCACCATTAAATCGGGCTTCTGATAACGAATTTGACTTAAAGAAGAGGCCGAATTCACATCCTCAGGCTGAAATACGGTCAATTGATGCCGTAAGGCACACTCTTTGATAGGAGAAGCAAGCAGCTTCTGTGCCCGTCCAGCAGGGCGATCAGGTTGGGTAATAACAGAGAGAACAAAATGCTCGTCCGAAGCGACCAACGCCTCCAAACAGGGAACACCAAACTCTCCTGTACCAGCGAAGACAATCCGCACTGGCTATACGCCTATGGTGGATAAAGCTTTTTTAGAACGACTCACCTTCGTCGTTTGAACTTGATTCAAAATATCCCGCGTAACCTCAAAGGGAAATTGCTCCGCATCGATCTCCTTAACCGTTTTGTCCCCGTAATACTCCAAAACAGGCTTAGTCTCTTTTTCATACGTTAAAAGCCTGTCGTGAATTACCTTATCACTTGCATCGTCCAAACGATTATCCCTCAGGGCTCTTCTTTTAAGACGATCTTCCAGCTTCTTGCGGTCATGACAAACCAGATGAAATAAGGCCTCCACTTTTAGATCATCCACGAGGAGTTTTGCCTGCTCCACATTTCGGGGAATCCCATCCAACACCAAATGATCAATCTCAGGTTTGAATTTTCCAAGGGTAACCAAGTGCGCCATATGCTGGCGCCACAGATCGACAGTTACATCATCAGGTACAAGTTGGCCAGCACTCGAGTACTTTAAAAAGGCTTGGCCAACCTTAGTTCGCAGATCCATTCCACGAAAAACATCTCCACAGGAAATATGACAAAAGGCAGGTATCGTCCCCAACACTTTCCCCTGCGTCCCCTTCCCGGAACCAGGCGCCCCAAAGAGTAAAATCGCACGCCAACGCATCTTCTATTCCTACACCTAATCCCCTGCTTTGTGCAATCCGACAAATCCACTTCGCGATGCCAGTAAACGCAGGCTATTCAGAACAACAATCACAGTGCTGCCCTCATGACCTGCGACGCCTAAAGTCAAAGGGATCGACGCCCCCAAAGCAGCACCCACAAGAAGGACAATTGTGCCAAGAGAGAGAACCAGATTCTGGGTAATGATCCTGCGCGTTCTCCGACTTAAATCGTAAGCCTCTGCAAAACTCTCTAGTCGATCTCGCATTAAAATAATATCCGATTCTGCAAGAGCCGCACCCGTTCCCCTCGCTCCCATCGCTACTCCGATCTCAGCTGCGGCCAAACTGGGCGCATCATTCACCCCGTCTCCTACCATCGCCACTTTATCCCCCTGTCGTGACCACTCCCGAATTGCCTCAACCTTGTCCTCAGGATGCATGCCGAAGCGGTAATCTTTCAGCCCCACCTGCTCCGCCACCAGTCGAGCTGCCGCCTCCCGATCCCCCGTCAACATAGTCACTTTCAATCCTTGGGCAACTAACCACTCCAGTAAAGGCCGACTCGATTGCCGAATCTCATCTTCCAGTAAGATTCTCCCACGCAGACTTCCCGCACCGAAAAAGACCTCCGTTACACCAGGCTGGGGTGCAGGCAAGGAATCCACCCACGGAGCCCCATCAAAAAAGCTCCTTCTACCTAACCGACTCTCGTCTCCACTTTCCGTCTTTCCTTTTAACCCACCTCCAGTCGCGGAAGAAAAGTCCTGCACTTCGGGAATCTGAAATCCTCGCCGACGCGCCTCACGAACAACCGCCACGGATACAGGGTGGAGGGACTGCACACCCAATCCAGCCGCGTATCGCAATAAAGTATCCTCCTTGCCGTCCACAACTTCTACGGCGCGCACTTTCATCTCTCCCGTCGTTAATGTCCCCGTCTTGTCTAAAGCCACTCGCGTCACACTTCCTAAACGCTCGATCGGGCTTCCACCTCGAAATAGAATCCCTCGCCGTGCCCCTGCAGCAATACCTGCCAAAATTGCTGAGGGTATGGAAAGCACCAACGCACAGGGAGACGCCACCACCAATAAGGTCATTGTTTTATAAAAAGCTGGGCGCACATCTGCCTTGCCCCATCCCGCAAGACCCCACCAAACAAAAAACATAATCGCACTTAAGGCCAGAATGGATTGGGTGTAACGCGTACCAAAACGATCTGTAAACCTTTGCGAAGGTGCCTTCTGTTCCTGGGCCTCCCGAATCAGCCTCAAGATCCCCTCTAACGCGCTTTCCTTCGCCCTACGTAGAACTCTCAAGTCTACCCGACCCCATAGGTTTAATGTTCCAGCTAAAACCATTGAGCCGATCTCCTTGGACACGGCCGCGGACTCTCCCGTCAAACTCGACTCATCCGCACCACTCCTTCCCTCAATGACCTCCGCATCGACTGGAAAACCATCGCCGGGTCGAACTCTCACTCTCATTCCAGGCTCCAGCAAATCCACCGCTACTTTCTCCTCCGTTCCATCCTCAAGAATTCGGATTGCCTCTCGAGGTGCTGCACGAAAAAGACCTGCCAACTCTCGCTCCGTCCGATACGCCGCCAGTTCCTCCAAGGCACCACTCAGTGAAAAAAGAAACAGAAGAAGAGCTCCCTCATCCCAATGCCCCACACACGCCGCCCCAACCGCAACTGCCAACATCAAGAAGTGAATATCCAACACGCCCGATTTAATTTTATGCCAAACCTCCTCAGCCGTTTTCCATCCCCCTGCAAGATAAGCCACCACGAATAAGAGCGTTTCGATCCACCCACCTGCCCACCAACCGGCCAAAGCAGCACCTCCGCACACTAGCGCCAAGCTTAGTGGAACTTTCCACTTTTTACCCGCTCCCACAACCGATGGAAGATGCCGAACATCTAACTTCACCCCACTCAGGACTCTCCAAAACCATAACTTGGGTGCCGTTGGACAACTCTCTCTTTCCAAAATGATCTTCTCGCTCTCTCTTCTCATCCGAACACCTTCCCCCCAATCCCCTTGAAGCACTCTTCCGCACTTTCCACACCGTGAATCCCCCAACTCCCATCGGCAGACGCTTTCCCCACGTAATCGTCTCACCGCCTCAGCCAGCTGGACGGCTCCCTTTTCTCCCGCCCCTGAGGCAGCCGTCGCGTAATCAATCTGCCCTTCATGAAAAGACACGGAAACAGCACGCAGGTCCGCTGACTCCCCTAACTCATGGGCGAGAAGGTCCAATCCGCAGTTTGGTGTTCCATGGTCGTGCACAGCCTTAGACTATCTATTCCCAATCCCCTTTGACCAACTTTACTCAACCACTTGCCAAGGTTTCACACCCTACTACTTTTAGAAAGTGCCCACTTCCCTTGCTACCCATTCCTTAACAGCTCCGAAAAGTCAAAATCGTAAACCCACACCCTCGACTTCTCCTGACGATCTCTCTTTCCTTTCGCGCCACCTCGGGCCCAATAAGAACACAGAAAAGCAGATGCTCGAGACCCTCGGGCTCGCCTCCCTAGAGGATCTTGTTCGGGCAACCCTACCCCAAGGACTAGCCTCCGCTCAGCCCCCTCACCTCCCCCCTGCCCGGTCCGAAACACGCGCTCTTGCCGCACTTGAGGAAATGCTATCAAAAAATCTCCCTTTCCGCTCTCTCATTGGCCTTGGCTATCACGGAACCATAACACCTCCTGTCCTGCGTCGAGCCATCATGGAGGACCCCGGTTGGTACTCCTCTTACACCCCTTATCAACCCGAGATCTCTCAGGGCCGCTTGGAAGCCCTCCTCAACTATCAAACCATGATTCTCGAACTCACGGGCATGGAAATCGCGAATGCATCACTCCTCGACGAAGGCACCGCCGCAGCAGAAGCCGCCTCCCTAGCCCAAGCCGCTGTTTCTGACAAAACGCGGAAAACAATCTGGCTAACCCCTGGCCTACACCCCTCGACAGCCTCCGTCATCACGACCCGCGCCGCCGCCTTAGGCTGGAAGGTGATCACATCGGAATCTTTTCCAGAAAAGGAAGCCGCTCACCTTTTTGCAGGTGTCGTGGCTTACCCAGAAAGCGATGGTCGCTTGGCTGACCCCCAACCCTTCATTCACCAACTTAAAAAGGCAGGCGCCCTCTCGATCCTAGTCTCAGATCCCCTCGCTCTCTTTCTCTTTACCCCTCCAGGCGAACTAGGGGCCGACGTTGCCGTAGGTAGCACCCAGCGCTTCGGTGTTCCGATCGGTTTCGGGGGCCCACATGCAGCTTACTTTGCAACTCGACTCAACCACCAAAGGCTCCTTCCCGGTCGTCTTATCGGGGTATCCAAAGATTCCGAGGGCCGCACCGCCTATCGCCTCTCCCTTCAAACACGCGAACAACACATTCGGCGAGACCGCGCCACCAGCAATATCTGCACCGCCCAAGCCCTGCTGGCCACCCTCGCCTCTATGTACGCGATTCACCACGGCCCCAAAGGCCTTCACCAAATCGCGCTTCGCATCCATCAACACGCCCAACGTCTTGCTGCTGGCCTTAAGCTCCGTGGATTCTCAATCCTTCACCCCCTCTACTTCGACACCCTCCATATCCAAGGCTCCCCCGCAGCTCTTCAATCCGCATTCACCCAAGCCGCAAAAGCCCAAACAAACTTCCGCCTCTTCCCCAATGGCGACCTAGGAATCACCTTAGATGAACGCACCGATGAGGCCGAAGTCGATCGTCTCTTATCCTTTTTCGGATCGGCCAAACTCCCCCAGCCCTCTAGCGAATTTAAGCCGCTAGCGTCTGAGCTGACTCGCAAGACCCCAACGCTCCGTCACCCGATTTTCACATCCCACGCGAACGAGAACGAACTCCTTCGCTATATTCGGCGCCTCGCAGCAAAGGATCTCACCCCAGCTCAGTCCATGGTCCCTCTCGGTTCCTGCACGATGAAACTCAACGCCGCTTCCGAACTCACGCCTCTAGGTTGGTCGACCGTGGCTGACCCACACCCATACGCCCCCACTGAACAAAACCCCGGCTACCTCAAGATGATCCACGACCTGGAAACATGGCTGGGCGAAATCACGGGCCTTCCACACGTCTCGCTCCAACCAAATGCAGGCTCCCAAGGTGAGTATGCTGGTCTTCTTTCGATCCGTGCGTGGCATCAATCCCGTGGCGATACCCAGAGGGACATCTGCCTAATTCCAGTCTCCGCGCATGGAACGAACCCCGCCAGTGCAGTCCTCGTTGGTTTTCGAGTTGTTCCTGTCGCTTGCGACAACCAAGGCAACGTGGATCTCTCAGACCTTGATGCCAAATTGAAAGAACACGGGCCCCGAGTGGCCGCTGCCATGGTCACCTACCCATCAACTCACGGTGTTTTCGAAACGGCGATCCGTGACATCTGCAAAAAAGTTCACGATGCGGGGGGACAGGTTTATATGGACGGAGCAAACCTGAACGCCCTTGTCGGAATCTGTAGACCTGGCGAATTCGGAATCGATGCCTGCCACCTCAACCTCCATAAAACATTCTGCATTCCACACGGCGGAGGAGGCCCGGGAGTTGGCCCTATCGCTGTGGCAGACCATCTCGCCCCCTTCCTCCCCTCCCATCCGCACCAGATTCTAAAAAAAGACCAGGTAGGTCCAGTCGCCTCTGCACCTTACGGCAGTGCGAGTATCCTGGTCATTCCTTGGATGTTTCTCGCAATGGTTGGGGGTAAGGGTCTCGCTCGCTGTACTGAGGTCGCCATCCTAAACGCCAACTATCTCGCCAAACGCCTCTCCAACCACTACCCGATTCTTTATCGGGGTGCAGGAGGCTGGGTTGCTCACGAGTTCATCCTCGATTTCCGACCCTTCAAAGCCTCCGCAGGAATCGAGGTAGAAGACGTAGCCAAACGGCTGATGGACTATGGATTTCATGCCCCGACGATGTCTTGGCCCGTGGGGGGAACACTAATGATTGAACCTACCGAATCTGAATCCCGTGAGGAACTGGATCGATTTGCCGATGCCATGATCTCAATCCGAGAAGAGATCGCTGAAATTGAGTCAGGAAAAATGGATCGTACTCGTAACCCCTTGAAACTCGCCCCCCATCCCGCAGGCGATGTCACATCGGACAGCTGGAATCGCCCCTACTCGCGCGAAAAAGCAGCATATCCAGCCCCTTGGACTCGCTCGTGGAAATACTGGCCAACCGTATCCCGAATTGACGCCGTCCACGGCGACCGAAACCTCGTCTGCTCCTGCCCAACGGTCGAAGAGCTGGCCTCCTAAACCAATATTTTTTCTGCTATCTCCTCTGCCGGATAGGTCCATATCTCCGACAAGGTCGGGTGATAGTGCGGCATTTCCGCCATCTCTTTAACAGTCCCCCGATACCGCATCACAGCCATCGGTTCATGAATCAGATCCGAGGCATGCGGCCCGACCACCTCCGCCCCAACAATTTCTCCCCTCTGCTTTAATGCGATCAGTTTCACAAAGCCGTTCAACTCCCCCATTACAATCGCCTTCCCATGATCGGCAAAAGGATAACTTGCCGTCACGATTTCCCACCCCCTCGCACGACACTCCTTTTCCGAATACCCAACCCCAGCTGCCTCGGGAGAGGTAAAGATCACCTCCAACTTCATTCGATAATCCATCTTGTCCCGGATATCCCCACCCTTAAGAAGTTGAGCCGCGTTTTTGGCTGCCACCTCCCCCTGCTGGATCGCCAGATGCACCACCTCATACGGGCCACACACATCTCCGGCGGCAAAGATATGCGGAACACTGCTCTGCTGGGTTTCTGATACCACAATTTTGCCTTTCGTGATTTCAAGTCCTGCTTCCTCACAATCCAATCCCGACAAATCCGGCTCCCGCCCTAGTGCCTGAAGAATTTGCTCTGCTTCTACCGCTTTTTTCTTACCCCCTTGCAGAAACTCCACCCTTTTCATTTTTCCTTTCTGCATCACCTGTACAATCTCAGTTCCACAAAAAACATCCGTACCATTCTGCCGAAAGACTTTCTCTAAAACCTGCCCGACTTCGGGATCTGATTCGGGCAACAGTTGGGAACTCCGCTGGATGACCGTCACCTTGACCCCCAGATGGGCGTAGTACTGCGCGAACTCCAAGGCCACAGCTCTTCCTCCCAGCACAATCAGACTCTTGATAAGCTTCGAATCCTTTAAACACTCATCACTTGTCCAATAGCCCGTCTTTTCCAATCCAGGTATTTCACGTCTGGCTGTCCTTGAACCAGTGGCCACAACAAAACTCTTAGACTCAATTTCCTCCGGTACCTTATCTTTTCCCACTGCCTCCAACATAAGGCGATGCGACCCAAGAAATTTTGCGCGAGCCCGATAAAAGGTAAATTTCCCCTTATCCAACTGCCCTTTGCGGTACTCTGCAAACTCTCGTATCAACCGATCTTTTCTTTTTAGAATCTCTTTCCAATCAGCTTTCGGCTTTCCCACCCGAATTCCAAACTCCGCTGCACGTCCGATTTCATAATTCCGATGCGCACTCTCCAGCATAGTCTTGGTCGGCATACACCCACGTAAAATACACAACCCTCCCACTTGCTTTCCTCCCTCAAGGATTACCACCCTCAATCCCAGCGCTGCCGCTGTCCTCGCTGCAGCAAACCCAGCACTCCCCGCACCAATCACGGCCAGGTCAAAAGTCTGAGCCATACAAAGACTAAGACGCAGTGGGTGTGCTTAAATCAATCACACTGCCCCGTCCGCCAAATTTAGGGTACAGATAACGCGCCGCAGGAACCCCCTCCCGCGTAATAACAGATGCCCTCTCCAGCCCCTTATCAGCCAAATGCCGCAGGGAGGC
>Ga0304730_1002563_pt1 | contig 12885 bp, 7 predicted proteins | sample M_130628_MF_Meta_FD_190474 | JGI IMG/M metagenome (GOLD analysis project Ga0304730, IMG submission 190474) | Freshwater microbial communities from Lake Montjoie, Canada to study carbon cycling - M_130628_MF_MetaG (v2) (version 2) | ecosystem: Environmental > Aquatic > Freshwater > Lake | place...
GCCCGCCCCGCTGATCGAGTTCTGGTAAGCACTGAAGCCCGACCCGTTGATCGTCAGCACGCTCCCGGCACCGATCGTCGCCGTGCCACCGTTGGAAGAGCCTACCTCCCGCAGCGACGCCACCGACAGGCTCGCGGTGACGCTCAGCGCAGCCCCGCTCGCCACGAACACGTCGGAGCCGTTGCCGAGACTGCCGGCCGCCGCGGCGGTGAGCGTGCCAACGTTGATCCGCGTGTCGCCCGAGTAGGTGTTGGCGGCGGAGAGCGTCAGCGAACTCGTCCCGTCCTTGAAGATCGACGTGACCGTGCCATCCTGCGCGGCGCCGCCGCCGCTGATCGTTCCGCTGACGGAGATCGCGGCCCCGTTGGACCCCAGGAAAAGCACGTTCGACCCGGCGGCGACGTTACCGGCGATCGCGAGCGAGCCGGCCCCGCCGGTCGTATCGGCATTGATGCGGCTACTCGACCCGAGCGTGATGGGGCCGTTCCACGTGTTCGTGCCGCCCACGCTCCGCAGAGCCCCGTTGACGCCCGACACGCCCAGCCCGTTGAGCGTGAGGGGCTCGGCGGCGAACGAGATGCCCGAGCCGCTGTAGAGCTTGAGCGCGGCGTTGTTCGACACCACCGTGCCGTTCTCTGTCGTGCCGAGCGCGGACGCATTCTGAGCCTCTCCGGTGGCGTTGGCGTTGATCGTCGTCAGCCCGGTGTAGGTGTTGGCCTGCGTGATATTCACCTGCGAGCCGGCATCGCCACCGACGAACACCGCGTTGGCCTTCGTCGACGACGTGCTGTTGGCAAGCAGGCCGTCGGACACCAAGCCCGGCACGAACGTCACCCCGCTCGCAGCCGCGTAGCCGAGCTGCACCGTGCCGGTCGCCGTCAGCGACGCGTTCTTCCAGAAGGAGTTCTGGTTGGAATCGCCAAACGTGTAGATCGCGAAGCTGTCGATCGTGCCGCCGCCGGCCGCCATGCCGAGGTTGTAATAGTTGTTTCCGCCGACCGACGCGTTGAACGTGCTTCCCGACGTCACCGTGATCGTGAACGTTCGATCGGCATTCGCACCCAGCCCGGAGTCGATCGCCGTGCCGGAGTTGTAGACCTTCCAGCCGCCGGTGTTGTCGAGCTGAAAGCGGGCCTCGGTGGTGTTGTCGGTGGCTGAGAAGAAGGTGGCGTAGGTCGTGCTATCGCGGAAGGAGACGCCAAGGTAGCCGCCGGCGCTGGGGTTGGCGCTGGTGAAGCCCGTGATCGTGAAGGCATCGGCCACCTGCAGGGCACGCACCGCACCGGTGTTGCCATTGCCCGTCGTAGTGAATGTCTGAAAGGCTGCCGCCCCAGGGGTGTTGCCAAACGATCCTCCGTTGGCGTAGTTGGCCAGTTCCGTGGCGCTGTTGTTGTAGGTGCCGGCATACGGCGGGCTGTTGTTCTTCTCCGTCAGTAGTGAGTTGAAGTTGCCGGTCTGTGTCGTGTAGGCGACGGCCTGGGCCGAAACGACGGACGGCGATGCCATCGCGAACGCGATCAGCAGGCAATGTGCCGCTGTCACGACATAAACCCGCCCCGCACGGACTGGCGAACAATGACGATCCACGGACACGCTCCCTGCGACGACCTGGTGTGAAGACCACCTGCGAAGACGTGGTGCGAAGACGGCAGCTTCAACAGCCCGTGATCACTCAGCAGCCGCGGCGACGGCGGATGCTGAAGCCGGCGACGCCCGCGAGTCCGCCGATCAGGGCCACGATCGTGGACGGCTCCGGCACGTAGGTGATCAGCACGTCCTGACCCTGCTGGGTGAGGGTGAAGCTCGCACCCGGCCGAGCCGTGTTGAATGCCGCGCCCGTGCTGTCGAGCCAGTTTTGCGACGAGATCGAAAAGTTGCTGAAGTTGTTCAGCACGCCCGTGCCGAGATCCTGCACCAGCCAGCTGCGGCTGACGTTCCAGAACGAGTTGGACCAGGCCACCGCACTGCCGGCCCCGTTGAACGACATGGCCACCGACGTTGAGCCAGCGAACGTGAGGTTTCCGTTCGGGACCGAGATCTGGTCGTAGCTTCCGATGCTGGCGTTGTTCGCGAACAGTTCCCAGCTGAGGATCGAGCCGGCGGCATAGGTGAGGTTGCCATTGACGGTCTGCGTGCCGACCGCCCCCGTCCCGCCCGGCGTCTGCGTGCCGGCGATCGAAACGTTGCCGCCGATCGTGCCGTTGCCGCTGAGGATCGCGCCAAGCGACACGTCCACCGAGCCGCCGAGACTGCCGTTCACCGCAACCGTGCCCGCCTGCACGAGCGTGGCACCCGCGTACGATGACGAGTTGCCGTTGATGGTCAGGATCCCGGCCCCGGTCTTTGCGAGCGTGCCGCTCCCAGTGAGCGAGCCGCCGTAGGTCAGTGAGCTGGCGTTGTTGAACGCAAGCCGCCCGCTGTTCGACACCGATCCTGGGAGGCTGCTTCCATTGCCAACCTGGAGCTCGCTCCCTGCCGCTACGGTCGAACCGCCGGTGAACGTGTTGCTGGCATTGGTCAGGACGAGCGTCGTATTCCCGCTCACCGACAGCGCTCCGCCGCCGGTCAAGGCCCGCGATTCGGTGACGGTACCTCCGAAGTTGTAGGTGCCGGAGTTCGCCACCTGGAAGTTGTTGAAGTAGATGTTTCGATTGCCATTCGTGGCACCGAAATCATTTTGGTTGCCGATGTAGAGATTGAAGCTGTCGATCGCTGCAGTCGAGCTGAAGGTCGTCGAGTATGTGGCTCCTCCGCTTCGAGACGTCATCGAAAAGGCATACTGGCTGCCGCTCGTTCGTTTCGCCGTGACGAACATGGGGGTCGTGCCGTAGTTGGGATCGGCCGTGCCGCTCGAGGTGGTAATGGCGGCCGTTACTCCGCCGTTGTTGATGTTGAAGATCGTCGTGTTGTTCGCCTTGAGGTCGATGCCCTTGTTGCCCCCGTTGGCATCCCAGTTCATGGCCCACCAGAAGGTGAATGAATCGCCGAGCTGCATGGCGCTGTCGAACGCACGACCGCCGTTGAAGTACGCACTGCCGTTGGCATACAGACCAAAGGCGTTGGTGCCGATACCGGAGGTGCCCATGCCGTTATTCGCAGGATTCCCGAGGAAGTTGCCTGAGTTGGCGCCGGCGCCTAAGCCCCACGCCCCGAAGCCCGTTCCGCCATCGCTGCCGTTGGTCCAACTTCCGCCGTAGTTGCCCGCGTTGTCAGTCGCCCACGTGAACTGGGCATCGGCACTTCCGGCACCGAACGAGGCAAGAATGAGCGTGGAAACGACGATGACGAGAGCGTTTTTCATGATTCCATTCCCCCAACGTGACTGTGGACTTCACTGTCGGCGACAACCGCCCCTGACCGCCGGATGAGAGTGCAAACAGCGTGCCACAAGCCCCACAGGGATCCTTACGGTTCACACAGGATGTGCGGGACTCCAGTCTCAAGGTCCGAGCCATAGACATCGTCCGGAATAATTGCTGTTTTTCCTTTTGGCCTGCCATTCTGGGACGGCCACGCGACTCGCCAAGGACAACCGGAGACCGGCGGGGGGTGGAGCGATTCGCTCCAGTGGGTGGTGCGAATCGCTCCACCCTCGGGCCCGCGCTGGGGCAAAATCGCTCACCCTAGTGGGGGGGTGTGCATCGTCACGTCCGTTCGTGTCTTCTGGACCCGATCGGCCCCGCTCAAGCGGGCGGGCTCTCTCTAGCCTATTCGCCTACCGCGATCCTCTTCACGATCACCGCCGTGAGGTCGTCGCCCTGACTGGTTCCGGCGGTGAAGTCGAGAACCGCCCGATAGAACGCGTCGATCATCTGGGCGGCGGGCGCCGCATGCAGCCGGCGGACGAGCTCCCCGACGCGTTCCTCGCCGAAGGCCTCGCCATCCTCTCTCGCCCATTCGTAAAAGCCGTCGGTCAGCAGCACCAGCACGTCGCCTTCCGCCATCTGAATCCGCGTGACCCCCTCGTAGGTTGCCTCCGGAAAGAACGCCAGCGGTAGCCCCTGGGCTGGCAGGTCGCAGACGGTTCCCGTCGACGCCTCATAGAGCAGGATCGGTCCCTGGCCGGCACTCAGAAACTCGATCTCGGCTGCACGAGAATCGAGGATCCCGCAGAACGCCGTCACGAAGCGGTTGTCGGGCAGATCGAGACAGAGAAGCCGGTGCATGTCGTTGACCGCCTTCTCGAGCCCTGCCGACCCGCTCACCAGCGCCCGAAACAGCGCCCGCGCCTCCGCCATCACCAGCGCCGGTCCGATCCCGTGGCCGGTCGCGTCGGCGATGACCAGCGCGAGGCGGCCATCCTCCAGCGGCAGGAAGTCGAAGAAGTCGCCCCCCGTCTCGTCGGCGGGGCGATTCCAGCCGGCGACGTCGAACCCTGCCAGCACGGGATTCGATTGCGGCAAGAGCCCCTGCTGGATCGTGCGGGCGATGTTGAGGTCTCGCTGGATCCGCTGCTTCTCGGCAAAGTGATGGAGGAGCCGCTGACGCTGGATGGCGACTCCCGCCTGGCTCCCGAGAAACCCGGTGATCTCCTCGTCCCGATGGTCGAACACCCCGCCGCGCTTGTTGAGCAGTTGGAGCACGCCGACCGTGGCGTCATCGTGGTCGGTCAGTCGCACCGCGAGCATGCTCCGCGTGCGGAAGCCGCTCGCCCGGTCGAAGTCCTGATTGAACCGCGGATCGGCATAGGCATCGGGCAGGTTCACGAGCCTCCCGGTCTTCGCCACGTCGCCGGCGATCCCCCGGCTCGCCGGAAACCGGATCTCGGAGATCGGCGACACGTCGATCCCGGTCGCGATCCGGCTGCAGAGCTCGTCGCTCGCCTCCTCGTAAAGAAAGACGGTCGCCCGCTCGCAATCGAGGAGCGAGGTGGCTGCATCGACGATCGCGGCGAGCATCTGGTCGAGATCGACGGTCGCGCCAAGCCGGCGGGCGATGTCGAGCAGCCGCTCGAGATCGGCGGGCCGGCGGTTGTCGGAAAACGCAGTCATCGGCGGCATGACCTCAGGTGGTGAAGCGAGAGAGCCGGTGGAATATGTTTTGTCGGCAACAAGGACACGCGAGTGTAAGCCGACCGGCCGTAAGGCCGCGGGCGCCCCCCACGCTGAACGCGGCGTCTGGTGGCGGTTCGTCCCACGCCTCACGGCGTTGGGCTTGCACGGCACCCGTATCAGGCCGGGGTGTTGGCAAGACGCCGCCGATGACCAAGAATCTGACCCACATGCACCGATTTGTCACCTCCATATCCCGCCCTTCGCACACGTGCCAACGATGAGCCGCCGCTGGCTGCTCGTCGCCGTTCCCGTCGCGCTCGGCCTGGCGTGGCAAGGGGCACCGCCGCTGGCGGTGTTCACGGCGTCGCTCGTGTCGATCGTCCCGCTCGTCCAGCTGATCGGCGATGCCACGGAACGGCTCGCAGCCCGGCTTGGGCCGACGCTCGGCGGGCTCTTCAACTCTACGCTCAACAACCTCCCGGAACTGATCATCGGCGGGGTCGCCCTCTCCAACGGCCTCGCGTCGGTCGTGAAGGCTTCGCTCACGGGGGCGATCCTCGCCAACCTGCTTCTGAGCCTCGGCGTGGCGCTGATCGCCGGCGGTATCCGCTACGGGGAGCAGCGGTTCGACCCCCGACGGCTCGCGGTGAATGGATCGATGCTGATCATCTGCGCATTCTGCTTCATCGTGCCGGCGATGTTCAGCATCGGCACGCCCGACGGCACCCGCGACCTCTCGTTCGAGATGTCGTTCGTGCTCATCGGCATGTACGCGGCAAACGTCGCGGTCACGCTGTTCGGTGGCGGCGGGGGGACGAGCCTTCCCGAGGCCGAGGGGCTGGAAGACGAGCATCCCACCGAGCCGATCTGGAAGAGCCTGCTCGTGCTCGTCGTCGCCGCGGGTTTCCTGGGAGTCGTCACCGAACTGCTCTCGCATGCCCTCGAGCCGACCGCCACGCAACTCGGCCTCTCAAAGACGTTCAGCGGACTCGTGCTGCTCGGCGGCGTCGGCAGCCTTGGCGAGGTGCTGTCTGGATTCCACTTCGCCCGCCGCGGCAAGCCGTCGCTGGTGATGGCGGCAACCGTCGGCTCGACGATCCAGCTCGTGCTCCTCGTGGCACCGCTGCTGGTGTTCGCGGGCTATGGAATGGGACAGCCCATGGATCTCGCCTTCACCGCTTTTGAGGTGGTGGCGATCGTGCTGGCCACGATCATCACCCGCGAACTCATCGCCGACGGCAAGGCCAACTGGTTCGAGGGCGTTCTCTTGCTTGGCGTCTACCTGATCCTCGCGATCGGGTTCTACCACCTCCCCGAATAAGGATGCTGCCGTGAAACACCGCCTGCTTGAGCCTTTCCGCCTCCACGACCTCGAACTCCCCAACCGCGTGGTGATGGCGCCGTTGACGAGGAGCCGGTCTGGGCCGGACCGCATTCCCAACGCGGCCATGGCGGAGTACTACGCCCAGCGGTCGTCGGCCGGACTGATTGTGTCGGAGGCAACCACCATCTCGCCGCAGGCCAACGGCTGGCTCGAGTCTCCGGGCATCTACAGCAACGCCATGGAGGCAGGCTGGAGGATGATCACCGACACCGTGCATGCCCGCGGCGGCCGGATCTTCCTGCAGCTCTGGCACATGGGGCGGGCGTCGCACAGCGATTTCCACGGCGGACGACCGCCCGTCTCGGCCTCCGCGGTGAGGATCAACGGCGACGGCATCCACACGCCGGTCGGCAAAAAGCCGTACGACACGCCTCGGGCTCTCGAGACCCACGAGGTGGCTGCCGTCGTGGCCGATTACGCCGCGGCCGCCGCCCGGGCCAGGGCCGCTGGCTTCGACGGCGTGGAGATCCACGCGGCCAACGGCTATCTGATCGATCAGTTCCTGCAATCAAAGACCAACCTGCGCACCGACGACTACGGCGGCAGCATCGAGAAGCGGTGCCGCCTCCTGCTCGACGTGGTCACGGCGGTCGCGAAGGTCTGGCCCAGCCGCCGCGTGGGCGTGCGGATCTCCCCGAACGGCGTGTTCAACGACATGGGGTCGCCCAACTACCGCGAGCAGTTCTTGCACGCGGCGGCCGCGCTCGACCGCTTGGACCTCGGCTACCTTCACGTCGTGGACGGGCTGGGGTTTGGGTTCCACAAGCTCGGCGAACCGATGACGCTCGCCGATTTCCGCGGCGTGTTTCGCGGGCCGCTCGTCGGCAACTGCGGCTACACGCTCGAAACGGCCGAAGCCGCGGTGCAGGAGGGGCTCGCCGACCTGATCGCGTTTGGCCGGCCCTACATCAGCAATCCCGATCTCGTCGAGCGGTTTGCGAACGGCTGGCCGCTGGCGCCCATGGCCAGCATGGCCGACTGGTATTCGCCGACGGGCGCGAAGGGGTATACGGATTTCGCGAGCTATCGCCCCACGATGTAGCACAGGTTTTCAACCTGTGCCGAATACACGCAGGTTGAAAACCTACGCTACGGACCCCCATGTAGCACAGGTTTTCAACCTGTGCCGAATACACGCAGCTTGAAAACCTACGCTACTGACCACCCGTCGCCCCGACGGCGTCGAGCGCCTTGCGGACGTGATCGTCGGAGGCAAAGAGCGCACTGTAGACGAGTCGTACCACGCCTTCGCGATCGATCACGTAGGTGACGCGGCCCGGAATCACGCCCAGCGGATTCGGCACGCCAAAGAGCTTTCTGACCCGGCGGTCGGTGTCGGAGACGATCGGGAAGGGGAGGCGGTGCTTCGCCGCGAATCGGGCATGGCTGGCCGCGGAGTCGCTGCTCACCCCAACCACCTCCGCCCCCGCCGCCGCGAACTTCTCGTAGGAGTCACGAAACGCGCAGGCCTCCTTGGTGCAGACCGGCGTGTTGTCTTTGGGATAGAAGAACAACACGAGCCACTTCTGTCCCAGGAGCGTGGCCGAGTCGAGGGTGCCGCCGTCCTGCAGGGGCGCCGTGAACGTTGGAGCCTGGTCGCCAACCTGAACTGCCGCCATGGATACGTCTCCGCCGGGGGAAGGATGCGATCGTTCCATTGTCTGCCGCCCGGGCTGTGGCGGGGAGGGGGTATGATGATGGCCCGCCCAGGAGACCGTTTGTGCCCATCGACTTCGCGAAGATCCAGAAAACGTTCCAAGTGCCGCCGGGCACGAAGTTCCGACTTGCTGACTGCGACCCCGGCTGGGCGGGCGATGGCGACATTCCGGAAAAGGAACGCAAGGAGATGGCCGAGGGGATCCTCGCCTCCGATGTCGGCGATCTCGCGCGGATGCAGGAACTCCTCTGGGCGAGCGACACCTGGAGCGTGCTGGTGATCTTCCAAGCCATGGACGCGGCGGGAAAGGACGGGGCGATCAAGAACGTGATGTCCGGGGTCAACCCGCAGGGCGTCGAGGTGACGAGTTTCAAGAAGCCGTCCGACGAGGAGCTCGACCACACGTTCCTCTGGCGGTGCATGAAGCGGGTACCCGAGCGGGGCCGGATCGGCATCTTCAACCGCTCCTACTACGAGGAGGTGCTGGTCGTTCGGGTGCACGAGGCCCTGCTCGCGGCCCAGCGGATTCCCGGGGTGACGAATCGCCCGCGGACGTGGAACGACCGCTTCGACGACATCAACGCCTTCGAGCGACACCTCACCCGCAATGGCACGGCGGTCGTGAAGTTCTTCCTCAATGTCTCGAAGAGGGAGCAGAAGAAGCGGTTCCTGTCGCGGATCGACGAGTCTGACAAGCACTGGAAGTTCTCGCCGTCGGACGTCGCCGAACGGCAGCACTGGGACGACTACATGGCGGCCTACGAAGAGGCGATTTCGGCCACCAGCACCGCCCACGCGCCGTGGTACGTGGTGCCAGCTGACAAGAAGTGGGTCAGCCGCGCGGTGGTGGCGGCGGTGCTCGCCGGCACGATCCGCAATCTCGGGCTCGAGTGGCCGAAGATCGACGACGCCAAGCGGCGGCAGATCGACGAGGCTCGCCGCCTGCTCGAGGCGGAGTGACGGCGGATGGGTGAGCCCTCCACGCCATTCGACGCCTTCGCGGTCGAGCGGGCGATCCAGGCTGCTGCTCCAGCGGTGCTGTTCGCTTCGCCGCGTCTCGTCCGCCGAATCATCCGGGCCGACCGCGATCTCTCCCTGGCGATGGCGCGGACGCCACACCGTGAGATTGCCGTCCTCGACTCCCGACGGCTCGCCGAGGTGGCCGACGACGTGCTCGCGCTGCCGGCGGATCGTGCCAGCCGCGTGGCCGTGGTGGCCCGGCCGCCCGCAGACCGCGGCGACGCCGCAGGCAGTACTGAAACGCTGCGGGAGTATTGGCGGCTCGTGTTCCACGCGCTGCTCGACCTGGAGACGCCCGCGGCACTCGTCCGGGCCGGTGATGCGGCCGCGGGGCTGCTCCCACCCGATGTGGCCATGGAGGCCCGCGAGGTGCTCGTGCAGGAAGGGCTTCTCGACCGCGAGGCAAGCGACGGCGAACTGCTTGCCGAGTTCGTCGCGGTGTTTCTCGAACTGCGGTGCTTCGCACCGGCGGCCGTGGCGGCTTGGTTTCCGGCGGTCGACGATCCAGACGCCTTGGCGGAACGGCTGGCCGCACTCGTCGCCGCGGAGGATCTGCTGGCCCGGGCGCTGCCGCCAATGCTCGATCCGGAGGCCGAGCCACCCCAGGCGGCCTCTTCCTCGGCTGCGACCGTGCCGTTCCATTGGCCAGCGTGGCTCCGGCCTCGCGCTGCCGCTCTCCGGCGACAGGCCGATCGTACCGCCCTCAAAGGCAACTTCGTCCGCGCGGCACTCGATGAGTGGCGGGCGGCGACAGCACGCCCGGACACGGCCCGGCCGGCGACCGGCCGGCTCGAACGGCAGGTCGACGCCTTCGCGCGGCGGCTCGGCTGGGCGCTCGATCTCGATGGGTCGCAGGTCGATGACGCGGCCACGCTGCTTCGTCACCTTGTGGATGGAGCGCGGGGATCTTCGTGGACCCCGCAGGCCAGGCTTCTCTACGACCTGCAGAAGATCTGCGTCGACTCGGAGCGGGAGAGCTTTCGCACGCAGCTGCTCGGCTGGCTGTTCTCCGCCGGGCGGCGGCCGCTCGCCGTTCCGCTGCCCTGCCAGCGGATGGTGCTGATCCACCGGCACGCCGTGGCTGCCGCCGCGCGGCTGGCGGCGATCGACCTACCGGCGCCGATGCGGCTGCTCGGTGGCAGGCTGCTGGCCACGGCCGTCGCCACGACCGACGCGGCGGCCCGCGAGCCGCTGCGTCAGAAGGTCGAGGCCGCCATGGACGCGGCGGGCCTCTCACCACGCTTCCTCGTGGAGGAGGCCGCGCGGGCCAAGCTCGTTGATGAGTTGCTCGACGCGATCATGGAGCGGGGTTTCGTCTCTTTCGGCAGCGTCCGCGACGCGGTCTCCGGCAACCAACTCAAGCTCCCCGACCTCCAGGGGCCGAAGGAGTGGCTGAGCGGCGATGAACTGCTGCAGCTCGACGACCGGCTGGCCGCGACGCTCGACGGCGTCTATCGCCCCGCGCCGCTCTATCTCACGCTCATGCAGCGGATCAGTGCGCCGTTCTTCGGTGTGGCGGCCGGGCGGCTGCTGACCACGCACGTGCTCCTGCCCTTCGGCGGGGCCTGGATCATCCTCCGCGGCCTCGAGCACATCATCGAGCCGATCACGGAATACTCGTTCGGCGAGATGTGGCATGTGTACACCCGGACCCGCATGCTCGCGCTCGGCTGCGGCCTCTGGGCGCTGCTCCACCTGTCGGTCGTCCGCACCGCGGCCTGGCAGGCAGTCCGTGCCGCGGCGGCTGCGGCATACTTCCTGGTGGTCACGTTACCCGGCCGGTTCCTCCAGTTGCCGGTCGTCGCGCAGCTGCTCCGCAGTCGTCCCGTGCGGTGGCTTGCGGTCCACGCCGCGGGCCCTCTCGTGGTCACGCTGCTCACGTGGCTGCTCTTGCCGCACCACGGCCGCTGGCTCTCCCGCGGCACGCCCTGGCTCTCGCCCGCGGTGTTCGCGACGAGTGCTCTCGTGCTCAATTCCCGTACCGGCCGCCACCTCCAGGAGTGGGTGGTCGAGGCCGCGGGGCGGGCGCTCCACCAGTTTCACCTGCACGTGATCGTCGGGTTGCTCTCGTGGATCGTCGACGTCTTTCGACGGGCGATGGACTTCGTCGAGGGCCTGCTCTACGCCGTCGATGAGAGCCTCCGGTTTCGCTCCGACGAATCGGGCCTCATGCTCGCGATCAAGGCGGTGCTCGGGGCCGTCTGGTCGATCATCGAAGCCGGTGTGCGGTTCTGCATCACGCTGCTGATCGAGCCGCAGCTCAATCCGATCAAGCACTTCCCCGTGGTCACCGTCTCGCACAAGCTGCTCGTGCCGATGATCCCGATGGTGGCATCGCAGCTGGTCGAGACGACCGGCATGGAGAAGGGGCTGGCGCTGACGGCCGTCACATTCGTGTCGACCTGCATTCCGGGCGTGTTTGGCTTCCTCGCCTGGGAGCTGAAGGAGAACTGGCGGCTCTATGCGGCCAATCGCCCGGCCACGCTGCGGCCGGTGCCGGTCGGCCATCACGGCGAAACGATGCGGCGGCTGCTGATGCCGGGTTTCCACTCGGGCACGATCCCACGGCTTTTCACCCGCCTCCGCCGCCTGCACGCGAGGGGAGTCTCCATGCCAGCCGGGAGTACCAGCCGCGTCGATTTGCAGCGTCACGGGCTGGAGCACGACATCGCCACGTTTTTTGAGCGCGACGTGATCGGCCTCCTGGAGCGAACCGACGCCTGCCGGGGGCTATCACTCACGGTGGACGAGGTCGGCCTGGCGGTCGATCGGATCATGATCGCGCTCGGCGCGGGTGACCCTGACGCGCCGCGGATCGTCCTGGAACTCTCGCGGCACGAAGACGCCATCGAGTCGCGCGTCATCGAGCCTGGGTGGCTCGATGACCTCCCTGGCGACGCCCGCGACGCGGTGCGACTGGCGCTCGCTGGCTACCATCGGCTGGCGGACGCAAACGACGCCACGGCGGCCTATGCCGACCTGCCAGCCGGCAACACCCCCGCGCCGCCCCATCCCGATGCCCTCGTGCCGGTGACGCCCATCCCCTGGGCCACCTGGCGAGACGCCTGGGAGCGGCTGCGAGACGGCTGAGTCCGTCGTCGCAGGATCACTCCTCGGGCAGTCGTGCGAGCACGGGGTCGTCGGCCAGCGATGCGGTCGGCATTCGGGGCCGAGAGGAGGCTTGTCCAGGCGTCGTCACCATCAACCACACGGCTCGTCGCACGACTCGGCCTTCGTCGGGATGTGATCCACCCGGATCGTTCAGAGGTCGGACGGCACTGGTTGACCGTCGTTGCGGCCCGTGATGGCAATGTACGCGGTCGGATCGACATCGAAGCCGATGGATCGTACCGACCCGTCGCAGAAGGCTGCCCCAAAACCGCCCGCATGAGGCGAGCCAAACGAGTTGACGTTGGCGGAACTCCGTGTGTCCTGCATGGGCGGCAATGTGGCGTTTGCCCAATCGCGGCTCCAGCGGACGACGTCGCGGCCCATCCCCATCAGGGCAGCCTCGTTGTCGCCACCATCGCTGCCATCGGCATAGGCAGTGGAATCGACGTTTTTCTCGCCGACGAGGATCGTTTTGCTGGTGCCGTCGCTCACCTGCGACATCTTCACGGCACTGCCGCAGTGCACGACCCCGTTGGTGGCGGCGGCGAACTTACGAAAGTGGGCCTGCGCGGCTGCATCGCTCCCCTTGACAAGATCCGCCGGGCCCGCGTTCTGGCTGCCTCCGGCCGATGCAGACGTCCACGGCGGAGTGACGGTGCCGCCAGCCAGTTCGCCCGTCTGGTGGTACATGCTGCCGCCGTTGGCAGCGTAGTCTGCCC
>Ga0304730_1002564_pt1 | contig 12884 bp, 8 predicted proteins | sample M_130628_MF_Meta_FD_190474 | JGI IMG/M metagenome (GOLD analysis project Ga0304730, IMG submission 190474) | Freshwater microbial communities from Lake Montjoie, Canada to study carbon cycling - M_130628_MF_MetaG (v2) (version 2) | ecosystem: Environmental > Aquatic > Freshwater > Lake | place...
CGACGTGCACGCAATCTTCGCCCCAGTGAAGAACATCGGCCACATCGAAGGTCTACCCGAAAACAACTGATCGCGATGCGCATCGACGCTCACCAACACTTCTGGAACTACTCGGCCGCCGAATACCCGTGGATCGGCGCCGGTCTGGAGCGACTGGCGCGAGACTATCTGCCGCCCGACCTGGAGCCGCTCCTGGCCGCGGAGGGATTTGAGGGCTCCGTCGCGGTGCAGGCGCAGCAGAGCGTCGAGGAAAGCCGTTGGCTGCTGGCGCTGGCCGAGGCACACCCGCTCGTGAAGGGCGTGGTCGGCTGGGTTGATCTGCGGAGCGACCGCGTCGGCGACGATCTTCGCTTGTTGGCGGCACATCCGAAGTTTGTCGGCGTTCGGCACGTTGTCCAGGACGAGCGCGATCCGCGGTTTGTTCTCGGCGAGGGCTTCATTCGTGGCCTGCGGCAGCTCCGCCAGCACGGGCTGACCTACGACCTGCTGCTCTACCCAACCCAACTGCCGGCCGCCGTCGAACTCGTGGCCTTGCTCCCCGAACAGCCGTTCGTGGTGGATCACTTGGCCAAGCCGCGGATCGCGGCGGGTGAGATCGAGGGCTGGGGTCGCGACATCCGGGCGATCGCCCGCCATGAAACCGTCTGCTGCAAGGTGTCGGGGATGGTGACCGAGGCGGCACGCCAGGGATGGAAGCGTGCCGACTTTACGCTCTACCTCGACGTGGTCCTCGAGGCCTTCGGGCCAGAGCGGCTGATGTTCGGCAGCGACTGGCCGGTCTGCCTGCTTGCCGGGGAATACGCCGACGTCGCTACGATTCCGCGAGACTACTTCTCACGGCTTTCGGCCACGGAGCAGCGGATGATCTGGGGCGGCACGGCGGCGAGGTTCTACGGACTGACGTGACACGGGGCCGCGGCACTCGCGGCGAAGGAGACACCATGCAGGCCCTGCTCCTCGAACGCCCGCAGGCGTTTCGGTTCATCGACGTTCCCGAGCCGCCGGCGCCCGGCCCCGGCGAGGCGGTGGTGCGCGTGCACGCTGTGGGCATCTGCGGCACCGACTACGGGGGCTTCCTCGGGAAGATGCCGTTTTTTAGTTACCCACGGATCCCAGGGCACGAACTCGGCGTCGAGGTGGTGGCCGTCGGCGCGGGCGTGACGAACCTCAAGGCCGGTGACCGGTGCTGCGTCGAGCCCTATATCAACTGCCAGAAGTGTCACTCGTGCGTCCGTGGCCTCACCAACTGCTGCGAGCACCACCAGACGCTCGGCGTGCACTGCGACGGCGGACTACGGCCGCTGTTTACCGTGCCGGCCCGCAAGCTGCATCGTTCGCCGCGGCTCACGGCCGAGCAGAACGCGCTGGTGGAGACGTTGGCGATCGGCTGCCACGCGATCGACCGTGCGGCCCCGAAGCCCGGGGAGACGGTGCTCATCATCGGCGCCGGGCCGATCGGCCTCGCGGCGCTCGAGTTCGCCAAGGTGGCCGGGGCACGGGTGATCGTGATGGACATGGCCCAGTCGCGGCTCGACTTCGTCCGGGCGTCGATGGGCGTGTCTGACACATGGCCGGCCACGGGGTCGCCCGCCGATATCGACGCCGTGAGCCGGCTCACGGACGGCCGGATGTGCGAGGTCGTGGTGGATGCCACCGGGAGCGCCACGAGCATGGGGGCGGCGCTGGCCATGTGCAGCTTCGGGGGTCGGCTCGTCTACGTCGGCATCACCCAGGGGGAGGTGACGTTCCCGCATGCCCCCGTAATGCATCGCCGGGAACTCACGATCCTTGCCAGCCGGAACGCCCTCTCGCGGGATTTTTCCAGGATCATCGGGCTGATCGAGGATGGTACGATCGACACCCGTCCCTGGATCACCCACCGGCTCTCCTTTGCCGAGCTGCCCGCGGCTTTTCCGCGTCTGCTCTCGCCGGCAAGCGGTGTGATCAAGGCGGTGGTCGAAATGCCCTCCTGAGGCTGTAGCCATGGCGCGTCCCGCTGCGGAGCCGAAGCCGTCCACGTCGCGGACCGCGGCGATCGCCGCCGTTCTCTTTCTGGCCGTGCTCGCGGTCGTCGCCGTCTGGTGGGTCTGGCCGAAGAGCACCCAGGTGCCGGAGACGGTGGCGCTTGCCAAGAGCCTGCTCGACAATGGCGGCAAGCCCGACACTCAGGCGATCCGCCAGGTGGTGATGAGCGTCGATCGGATGCCCCGCGACGACTTGGTTCAACTCCGGCGAGCAGTGGGCGAGGAGTGGCGGCGGCTGCGGCAGGAGGCGATCGACCGCTACTTCACCGCGCCGGCGGCCGAGAAGCCGCAGCTGCTTGACGCGGAAATCGCGCGGCTCAAGGCCCTGAGGGAGTTGATGCTTGCCGTCAACCCGGAGGCCAACCCCAATGAACCGCCGCGGATGCCGCGGGAAGGCGGGCGTGGTCGCCGTGGCCGAGGCAACGACCCGAATGCCAATCCTCCGGACGAGGCTGCGGCGAAGGCGGCAGCCGATCGGCGAGCGGTCGTTGAGCGGTACGAGGAGGCCCTCGCCACGCATGCCAAGTCACGCAGGATCGCCCTCCCAACGTTTCGCTAACCTTCCTCGTAGCACAGGTTTTTAACCTGTGCCGTTGCCTCCGTAGCACAGGTTTTCAACCTGCGCAGCTTCGCGGTGCTCGAGGCCGCCCATGGTCCTTCGTCAGACGTTCTCTTCGGGTAGTGACTTTCTCGCCGTCGCTGCCGTCCCGACCGAGCGGCTTTCACTTCACGTCGAGCAGTTCGACGAGGAAGTGCAGCGTGGCGTCTGGGGGGATCGGTCCGCCCGGTGTGCCCCGCTTGCCGTAGCCAAGGTTGCTCGGGATCACGAGTTCGATCATGCCCCCCTCGCCGACGAGTTGCATGCCTTCGGTCCATCCCGGGATCACCTGGTTCAGAGGGAAGTCGATCGACTCGCCGCGCTGGTAGGAACTGTCGAACACCTTGCCGTTGTCGAGCCAGCCGTGGTAGTGAACCTTCACCTTGCTCGTCGCCTTGGGAGTTGCGCCGGTGCCCTTGCGGAGCACCCGATACTGCAGCCCCGAGGGAGTGGCTGAGAACGTCTTAGCAGCTTCGGCGTCGATGGCGCCGGCTCCCTTGGGCAGCGTTGGGTGGGGAACGTCCTGGGCCACGGTGAACTCCATGGTGAAAAGGGTGAGGAAGGCGAGGGCGAGAAGGCTGCGCACGGGAAGGGCTCCTGCGGGTGAAAACCGTCGCGGCATCATACCCGCCCGCCGCCGGTCCGTGGGCGGGCCATCATCCCCTCGATCTCGTCCGCCTCGATCGGCACGTGGCTCGTGAGGTCGACGGGGCCGTTTTCGGTCACGAGCACGTCGTTTTCGAGCCGCACGGCGAGCCCCTCCTCGGGGATGTAGATACCTGGCTCGACGGTCATCACCCAGCCGGCCTCGAGCGGCCCGTCGACCGGGGCGATGTCGTGGACGCCCAGACCGAGCGAATGGCCGAGGCCGTGCATGAAGTACCTCCGGCAGGCGGGATCCTCGGGCGAGTCCTTCGCGGCGTCGTCGGCCGTGATCAGGCCGAGTTTCACGAGTTCGGCCGTCATCTCGACCTGCGCGGCCCGCTTCCAATCGCGGAGGTTCGTGCCCACCGTCGTGCGGGCGATCGACGACCTCAGCACCCGAAGCACGGCGTCGTAGACGGCCCGCTGCCGCGGCGTGAAGCGGCCGTTCACGGGATACGTCCGCGTCAGGTCGCTGGCGTAGTTGGCGTATGACGCGCCAACATCGACCAGCACCAACTCGCCTTCGTCGCACGGTTGATCGTTGTCGAGGTAGTGGAGCACGCAGGCGTTGCGGCCTGATCCGATGATCGGTTCGTAGGCCATGCGGGCCCGACGGCGGATGAACTCCGCGGCAAGTTCCGCCTCCAGTTCGTATTCCATCACGCCGGGCCGCAGTGCCGCGAGCATTCGTTCCAGGCCTGCGCCCGTGATGTCGGCTGCACGGCGAATCAGGGACACTTCAGCCGGCGACTTCACGGCCCGCAGCAGTCTCAGGAGCGGGGCGAGCCGCTCGTAGCGGTGGAGCGGATACCGCGCCATGAGCGCCCTCGCCATGCGCACATCGCGACTTTCGACCTCGATCACGGCCCGCTCGTGCTCGTTGGCGTTGAGGAAAACGGCGGCGCACTCGCAGAGCAGCACATGCAGAACTGACGGTAGTTCCGAGATCCAGCGGACCTTTGCGATCCCGGAGGTTTTTGTGGCTCGTTCCTTCGTGAGCTTCTCGCCCTCCCAGGTGGCGAGGTGCTCGTTCGGCTGCCGGATGAAGAGGATCTCGCGGTTCGCCGGGTCGGTCGCCGAGGGGGCGATCACGAGCAGGCTCTCCTCCTGCTCGATGCCGCTCGCCCAGAAGAGGTCACCCGCGGGCTGCATCCGGAGCGTGCCGTCGCCGTTCGTGGGCAGAATGTCGGCGGCATGGAGGATCGCCACCGATCCCGGGGGCAACCGCTGTGCGAGCCGGCGGCGGTTGGCGATGAAGAGGGCGGGGTCGATCGGCGCGTGTCGCATGCGTGGTTCCTGAGAGATGGCCAACATTGTGGGCGTTTCGCCGGCGGTCGCAAGGCGAGGCGACCGCTAGACTTGCAACGCGACTCATTTGCACTCGAGGAGCCGAACCCATGCCCGCCACTGAACCGATTCTCGTTGCCGGAGCGTGGCGGCCGGCCACCGCCTCTCGCACCTACCGCGCGACCGATCCGTCCACCGGAAGGCAGCGAGATGCCGCGTGGCCGGTGAGCGGCTGGAGCGACGTGGATGCGGCGCTCGACGCCGCGACGTCGGCGGCCCGAGAGCTCGCGCTGCTGCCGACCGCGACGATCGCCTCGTTCCTGGAGCGGTATGCCGCGCGGATTGAGGCCCGGGCTGCTGATCTCGTGGCCGCCGCCCACGCTGAGACCGGACTTGCGGTGAATCCGCGACTGGCGGACGTGGAAATGCCGCGGACACTCGATCAGTTGCGGCAGGCCGCCGCCGCCGCGCGGGAGGGCACGTGGCGGATGGCGATGATCGACCACGCGAAGAACATCCGCGCTGCCGCGTCCGGGCTCGGGCCGGTGGTCGTATTTCCGCCGGCCAACTTTCCGTTCGCCTACGGCGCCGTCACCGGCGGTGATTTCGCCGCGGCAATCGCCGCGGGCAACCCCGTGATCGCCAAGGCCCACGAGGGGCATCCCGGCGTCTCCCGACTTGCCGCGGAGGAGGCCCTCGCCGCACTGAAGGAGACCGGACTGCCTGCGGCGACGGTGCAGCTTCTTCACGGACTCGATCCAGCCGACGGCGAACGGCTCGTTGCCGATCCTCGCGTTGGAGCCACCGGCTTCACCGGCAGCCAGCGATCGGGAGAAAAGCTCTTCCGAGCGGCGAGCGCCGCGGGCCGCGTGATCTGGGTGGAGATGGGGAGCGTGAACCCGGTCGTGCTCCTGCCGGGATCGCTCGCGGAACGAGGCGAGGCGATCGCCGACGAACTTACGGCCAGCGTGACGGGCTCGTCGGGGCAGTTCTGTACGAAGCCGGGCGTCGTGTTTCTCCTGGGCGATGAAGCCGGGCGGGCATTCACCATAGCCGTCGCAGGATGCTTCGCCGCGATCGGGCCGCAGGTGCTCCTCGGTGCGTCCGGATGCGACCGCCTTGTGGCATCGATCGGCGAGCTCGAGGCCGCCGGGGCGCGGCGGCTTGCCGGCACGGTTGCGGCGTCGGGGCCCGCGAGCCATGTGCCGGTGCTCCTGGAGGTGGCCGGTCGCGAGTTGCGCGCCCGGCCGGAGGCGTTTCTCGTCGAGGCCTTTGGCAACGCCACACTGCTTGTCGTCTGCGACTCGCTTGAGGAACTCACGCAGGCCGTGGCGTGTGTGCACGGATCGCTCGGGGCGAGCCTCTACGCGGCGAAGGATGGCCGCGACGACGACGCGTTCGCTGCAGTCGCACCGCTGCTCGTGGAGCGGGCCGGACGAGTCATCGAGAACCGCATGCCGACTGGCCTCGGCGTGGTGCCGTCGATGCAGCATGGCGGCCCATGGCCGTCGGCGGGTCCACCGTTTTTCTCGGCCGTTGGTTTTCCATGGACGATCCTCAGGTTTGCCCGCCGGGTGTGTTACGACGGCTGGTCGCAGAGTCGCCTGCCCGAGATCGTCCGCGACGAGCCGCCGTCAGGCAGTCCGTGGCGGTACGTCGATCACGCCTGGACGCGGGGGTGATACCGACGCGGCCCAGCCCGTTTTCGGGCGACGGATCGCGCTGCGATGGCGGCCACCACACCCAGCCATCCGGCGAAAGCAGGTTCCGGCACCGGCACCGGGGATAATGAGGTGGGGAGATAGTTGCCCGTGTCGAACAGCCCGGCGGTCAGCATGTCGGTTGCATCGATGATGTCGAAAACGCCGTCGTAGTTGAAGTCGCCCTCCGACCAGCCCGCCGCCAGGCCGCTGTCGTAGCGGCTAGCGGACAGGAGTGTTGCCGCATCGAGCACATCGACTACGCCGTCGAGCGTGACGTCTCCGGGGGCAGCCAGGGTGAAGGTGAGAGTTCCGTCGCTTCCCGTCAGCCAGCCAATGCGGAGGTTGCCCTGGGTGGCTGGGGAGACGATGCCCGTCGTGCCGTTCCAGGAGCCGTCGCCTCGGCCCGCGGCGAGATCGGCCACCAATGCGCCGCTGGTCATCCCTCCCGACGGCACCGTGACGACGCTCGTGCCGAGGTCGAGCAGGCCGCCGGCTGGTGACTCATCGATCATGAGCGACGAAAACGAAAAACCTGCTCGTCCCGTTGCCGGCAGCGAGAGCCTCCCGCCGGCGAGCAGCGTGATGCCCGCAGTCGCCGCGATCGAACCGCTCGAGACGGTGACCGCGCCGACACCGGCCGTCCCTCCGATCGTCAGGTCCGCAACGTCGAGCGTGCCTCCGGTGATCGCGACACTCGGGATGCTTGGCCTTACGCCGGAAGCTGCTGCCAGCGTCGTGCCGGGACGGATTGTGACGGGGCTGGCTGCCAGGCCCCGGGCGTGGGCCAGCCGAACGGTTCCCGCCGTGAGCATGGTCGGTCCAGTGAACGTGTTCGCCTGGTCGAGCACCAGCGTTCCCTCGCCGGATTTCGTGAGCGAGAGGGCGTTGACGATCAGCGGCTGGCCTGCCTGCCACTGGGTCTGCGTGCCGCTGGCCACATTCACAGTCACCGCAGCCGGCGACGGCATCGGCAGGGCGAAGACACCGAAGTTGCTCCCCACCACACGTTCCGTGCCGGGCACGTCATTGATGCCGACCGGCACGTTAACGACGCGGGCGACGGGGTCGGCGAAGACCAGCGTGGTCGATCCGCCCCCGTCGAGGTTGATCGCGTCGGCGGCGCCGAACATCCGCATGAAGTCGGCCAGTTCCGGGCGGGTCACGCCGAGGCTGTGCCCCGTGTTGCGGCCGTCAACGGTGAACAGGTAGAGCATCCGCTGATCACTGCTCAGTCCGACCGCCGTCCGCGGGTGCAGCGTCTCGTTTGCGGTCGGCGCCACGATCGACCCATCGCGAAGCAGCCGAGCCTCGCCGGCAAGCGTGTTGTACAGAGGGATGTCGGGGTAGTGAGCGGTGCCGGTGCCGCTCGGCGAGCGGAGGATCGTGGCTACGTTGTCGGCCGAGATGTCGAGGGCAAACGTGCGGTATTGCTCGAACGACGAATAGACGCCTCCCCGGGAGGCGGCCAGCCCCTGCACATCGTAGTTGGAGCCGCTCACCCAGGCGGAGAAGCCGCCGTTGATGGCGAGTTGCACCTTCTGGTCACCGAGAAACTGCCGCGTCGTTCTCCCCACCGTCTCGCCGGTGGCCGCGCCGTTTGACGGAGTCACCGCGAAGCCGATACCGGGAACGCTGAGGTCGACGGTCACAAGGTGCATGTCAAGCAGGCGTGGATTGGTCGTCTCGATGTGGGTATGCGTGACCCCCAGAAACGGCTGCGTCACCGTGGTCGTCATCGGTTGGGCGGCAGCAGGGAGCCAGCCGCAGGCGACGAGACAGCTGATCGTAGATGGCACGATCAGCCATCGGCGGGCATCGGCGGGTGCTGGTCGGTGCGACATGGCGGGCGTCAGATCAGCCGCTTCTTTGCCCCGCTCGTGCCGCCGTTCGTAGCCTGCTCGTACGCCAGGGCGGCGAAGGCGAGGTCGGCCAAGGGGATCACCGCGGACTCGTTTGTCGCCACCGACTCGACAGCTGCCGCGGCGGCCTGCAACGGGAGGGCCGCACCGAACGCGAACGCATCGAGGTGAAACCGATGGGCCTGCGTCGCCAGGGTCGAGATCGCCGTTTCCCGTTGGGCGAGGCCGGCTTCGTCGAGGACGAACGGGCCCACGACGGTCGGCACCACGCTGCTCGCCGTGGCGACGGTCGTCATCCCGGTGCGGGCGATGAGTCTGGCCGACAGCGTCCGCGTGGCGGCGGCGTAGTCGAGGACGATGCGGTACCCGGTGCCGGCGGTGAGCGGTGCGGCGAGAGCGAGTGGCAGGGAGAGCGGCGTGCCATCACCGGCGAGGACGACACTCATGGTCGAACTGCCGTCGATCCTCAGGCAGAGCGACTGGCGATCGGTGGTGGACTGGCTGTGGAACAGCCCAAGCAGAATCGGGTTGTCGGCGTCACTGCCAAACGCATCGACTGTGAAATCGATCTCGGTGTGGATATTGTTCGAGCGCGTCACCGCCTCGATCGGCTTCGTGTACCGCCGCCGCTGGGCTGCCGGGAGTCCCTCGATCGCGTCGAAGGCCCCTCGCTTCCAGTTGCCACGCACGTTCACGGCGCCGTCTGCCGGGGACCAGGCGTAGGCTAGGGAGTCGGTCGTCATCGCGACCGAGAGCCTGCCAATATCGCGGCCGATATCGAGCATGTTGAAGTCGAACGACCAGCCTCGCTTCATCGGGTCGGTCGCGAAGTCCTCGGTGAAGGAGACGGCTTGCTCGGTGCCGGTGTTGAACGTGCGGTTGGCGAGCGAAGCCAGGAACGGATTGAGGACGCCCCTCGTCTGCGGGTAGTTGGTGTGCTCACTCCACGTCCAGACATACTCGTCGCTGTAGGCGAGCGTGGCGGCGAGGTTCGACCAAGGGCCCGGATCGTTGAGGAAGCCGCTCGGCCATCCGTCGGGCAGGTTGTAGGGATCGCTATCCACCCAGGCGGCCATGCCGACGTCGACGAACGCGTCGTACTTCGCCGGATCGTCGCTGAAGTTGCGCCACGAGTTGCGGATGTCACTGCGGGTCTGGGCGTAGACGGTGCGGTCGCCGGCGAACTGGGAGGAGACGCCGTCGATCGTGCGGTTCATGCCGTACCAGAACGTCGACTCCCAGCCGTGGATGATCCGGGCCGGCGCCTGAATGCCCGCCAGCACGCCGTTCATGAAGTTTGCCAGATTGGGATAGTCGGCCCAGCCGCCCGGTTGGCTCTCGGGGCCCCACGTGAAGAAGGAGTTGAGGATGATGTCCGGATACTCCGCCTGCACGGCCCTGATCCACTGCTCGCCGCGGGCCCGCCAGGTCGCCGCGGTGCCGAGGCCGAACGGGTAGTACTCGCCCGTGGGGTAATGGCCGTACTGCTCGGGATCCATCATGAGGCCCTTGAGGCCGGCCTCGCGGCACATCCGGGCGCAGAGGGCCGCGTTTTGCACCACCACATCCCAATCGGCCGTGCTGCTCGGGTTCACCGATTTGGTGGCGGCGTCTTCGTCGGAGGCGAACTCGCTGAATCCATACCACAGGAAGTTGTCGGTGACGTGGCCCCACTGCACCTGCTTCAGGTCGTTGACCGCGCCTTGGACCACCGACCAGGGGATCGGCACGTTGAGCATCGTGAGCTGATTGAGGCCATACGCCGGCCGCGACACGAGGCCCTGTGACGTCGTCCAGGCCGGATCGATCGGCACCGGGATGGTGATGCCATCGAAGGGCGTGTTGGCGAGATAGTCGGGGTGAGTGGCGAGATAATGCGGCTCCGGCCAGTCGGGGTCCTCGAAGTTCACACGCGAGAAGATGCCGGTGTTGATCACCTTCTTGTCACGAAGTTCTGCGGGGCTCACCCAAGCCTGGAGGTCGGACGGGAGAAACTCCGGCACCTGCATGTCGGCGATCTGCAGGTAATGGTTAGCGCCGTCGGAACTCAGCTTCGTGGCGTAGATCCGCAGGCCCCGCGACTGGATCGGCGTGGAGAAGGTGTGCGTCACGCTCGTGAGGGGCGGTGTTTGCCCCGTGAGCGTCATGCCCGGCACGGTCGTCCAGGTGATCATGTCGGTAGACGACTGGATTTGATAATCCACCGGGAAGCAGGCATTGCCGCGGGGATAGATCGTCAACCCTGACATGGTGGCGACCTTCCCGACGTCGAGCGCCACCCATTCGGTGGCCACGGCCGTCGCGCCGTGGCTCGTCGAGGAATAGACCGTAGCCACGTTGCCGTCCACCGCCTTGGACGGCTCCCAGCCGGTGATGTTCGACGAGGCTGTGCCGACGACCTGTAAAGTCGTTGTGGGTAGAGCGGGGGGCGGTCCGACCTTGCCCAGCGGCCCGATGTCGATGGCGTCCCATGCCACGGCCCCGGCCGTCGCCGCGGCGGAACCGAGCGTCGCCCAATTCACGCCGCTGGCGTCAAACTTCCAACTGAACGACTGCGTCTTCTGGATCGTGCGGGCCGTGTTCCAGCCCCGCCACGTCGCCTGCCAGAGCGTGGCGTCGGAAGTGTTGCGGACCAGGTCGAGCCGCATGAAGTGCCAGCCAGCCTCCACTGGAAGCGTCGTGTCGATTTCGATCGGCGCCGATCCAGCCGCGAGGTTGCCATACTCGATCCGGTAGGTGCTCTTGCCGGTGGCGCCCATCTGCACGAGGGCGTTGTTTGTCACCGTGGGAAACGAGGCCAGGCCCAGAGTGCTCCTATCCGTGCTGCCGGTGCTGAAGAGCCAGCCTTGAAGCACCACGTGATCCTGCGCCGCGAGATCGACCGGTCGCATCAGGCGGGTGGCCTGTCCGGCGGCGACGGCGTGCTTGCGACCGGCGCTGCGGACGTCCTGCTGCTCGATGGCGCCCCAGCTGCCAGTCTGCAACTGCCACGCCGAAGCCGGCAGCGTGGCCGTGGCTAGGGACTCCCACGCTTCAGAGAACCCCGTTGGGACCGTCGATACTGGCAGGTACGGTCCCGCGTCATAGAGCGCGGTCGTCAAAAAATTGGCCACGTCGAGAATATCGAATACCTCGTCGTAGTTCGTATCGCCGTCGGCCCATGACGCGGTGAGGCCGGTGTCGAACTTGGCTCCGGTGAGCATGTTGGAGGCATCGAGTGCGTCGTTGAAGCCGTCGAGGTTGGTGTCGCCGTCAGCGCCAAAGGCGACCCGCAGGCTGCCGTCATTACCGACGACCATGCCGATGCCACGGCCTGACGTCGTAGCCGCATCTCGGGAAACGATTCCCGACGCGCCCGCCCATGAACCGCCGGCGCGACCGCTCAGGAGCATGGCGCGAACGGCCGTATAGTCATATCCGCCGGCCGCTATCCTCAGGCCTCCGATCCCGATATCGATCTGCCCACCGGTCGCCGCGGAGAGGCTTGTGACATCGAGCAACGACGTGCCGGCATCGAGTTTCAGTTTCGCATTCGCGGTCACCTGAAGACCGCCGGCCCCCAGTCCTTTCGAACGCGCCACCGTCAGTTCGCCCGCCTCGACCGACGTGCCGCCGTCGAATACGGCTGCGGAGGGCAGCCGAAGCCCGCCGGCACCTCGCTTGACCAACCGGGCGGACCCCGACAGCCCTCCAAGTACCGTTGCCGAGCCAGCTGTGTCGACCACCAATACGCTGCCCGAGACCCCGGTGACCGTGCTCTCAAAACGGATGTCAGCCGCCGCGGTCGAGGCGGCCACAATGGAACCGGCGGCCAGGGTGACATTGCCGGCATAGGTCTGTGGGCCGGTTGTGGTCACGTCAGCGGTGAGCGTGATAGCCGGAGAGCCGATCTGCACGCCGCTGGATGACGTGACGATTGCCCGGCCGATGGCGGTCGTCTCGACGGTGGCCGCGACCGTGAGCGGGTCGGCGATCTCTCGACTGCTCGTCGAAGGGATCTCGAACCGCTCCACCGCGGTGAGCCCGGTGACTGTGATTGAGTTCACGGCCGACACGGCGAAGTTGCCGATGGAGACGTTGTTGGTGTTGCGTACGGTGTAGTTCGTGCCGTCGCTCGAGAGGCGGGCGATCTGCTCCGCGGCGGCCGACGACGTGAAGCCGATCCGCAACTCGCCGGACGCGACCGATGCCGTGACCGCAAGGAGTAGGCGCCGCTCGAGCGGTTCGCCGCCCGGAAGGCGTGCGGTCGTCATCCGCCTTCGGGTGTGCCTGCTGCGCGGTGCCATGGGGGCCGACCAGTTCGTGCGGTGTGGACCTCCGACCGCTCGGGGCAGGAGGATGATCAACCCTACTTACGCAACAATGCTTCCAAATGATCGCCAGTGGTCGAAATTAGGGCCGAAAAGGCCCGCAGGCAAGGAATCGGCAGTTCCGGTGCGTGCTTCACAAGCCATTCGCGTCTACGGGCTCGCCGCCGGCCCTGGTCGCGATCGCCGTGAGAACGTCGATATCTGCCGCAATATTGATCGGCTTCACGCTCCCATCTACGAACGCGAAGTTGACGACGTTTGGATGAGGTCCGGAGAAGTACTCCCCGCGGGTGCCCGTGGGCACGTCGGCTGTGGTTGCATTACTGGACAGGAGTGGCCTGCCGACAGATTTCGAGGTGTCGTAGCCCATCAGTCGCCGCTGCGTGGCCCGGAATCCTCCGTAGACACTGCGGTCTGCGTCGAAGGAGCCTCGCGGCAACGTCGGGTCGATCCACTTC
>Ga0304730_1002566_pt1 | contig 12880 bp, 13 predicted proteins | sample M_130628_MF_Meta_FD_190474 | JGI IMG/M metagenome (GOLD analysis project Ga0304730, IMG submission 190474) | Freshwater microbial communities from Lake Montjoie, Canada to study carbon cycling - M_130628_MF_MetaG (v2) (version 2) | ecosystem: Environmental > Aquatic > Freshwater > Lake | place...
ATGATAACATTGTAATACTATCTAAATTTTTATAATCTTGTTTTGACTGGTTATAACTAAAATTATTTTTTCTCCAATTTGTAGCTTTATCATATATTAAATTATAAACATATTCATTTTTCTTTTTATCTATTAATTCCCATAAATCTATCTCTATCTTAACAATTTTTTTAATTTTCTCAATAAAACTTTGTTTATGTTCAAATTCTTCTTTTATTTTATTTTCATAATGTTCAGTATCAAAATCAAATGCATATGAACACCACTCTATATTTTCGGTTCCTATATCAAATTTTAAATAATGAATTCTATCCCAACCTTCCTCTTCAAAATACATAATAGGTTGAGATAAATTATCGCTGTCTGTGAATTCAGTGTTTAAACATATTTTTGATAGTATTTCACATGTAGGATTTGTAAGATAACCAAATAGTTTTTTAGAATGAAGATGATTTGCTAAATCTTCCAAAGATACTATATTATCAAATATATCTTCGTTAATAAAATAAAAATAATTATCTTTATCTTTCATTATTTCAAATAACTTATCTTTAAAGTTATTCCAATTTATTCTTGTATTCTTACAATTTAAAACTTTTAATAAATAACTATAATTACCCATGTTATTTTAAAATATAAATATAAATTAAAAAATCATTTTTATATTAAACAAATGAATTATATATTATTACTTAAAATATTAATGAAATGGTCTTTAGAGAGTAAAGAATATGAAATAACATATTTCATATACACTAATTTTAAAATAGGAATTCCAAATAATTATTTATATAAATTTTCACGAAAATCATACTTTGTATCTTTATCATCTTTTTCAAAAAATAATGAATGTATCACAACTAAAGATAATAATATGAATAATATTATAAATTTATTTCCATATTCTAACTATTGTTTTCTAAAAGAATGGAAAACCTTTGGTTATCGTTATAAATAATATACTAATAACTAATGCTATTAATAAATATATTTATACCTAAAAAGGTATGAATATAATTCATTTTAAAGTTAATTTAATTTTGCTGATACATAATCAAGATCATTATAATATAACTCAAAAAATCCTAACATTTCTCCTTCTAAATTAAATATTGTGAATACACTTTTAGACCATACATTACCTGAATAACAATCTTCAAAAACAAGTAATTTTGAACATTTACTAAAATAAAATGTAGAATAATCTGAATTATGATTAATTTTTATTTTTTTATTATTAGTTACATTTATTAATTCTTTTTTCTTCTTATCATAAGTATACGGAATATTATTTTGAGTAGAAAATACATTTTTATATTTTAATAAATCATTAAATTGTTTCTTTTTTGTACATTTGGAACCAGTCCCTTTTGAGGATCCATATTTTGATGGAAATATAATTTTAGTATCAAACAAATCACTACTCGGTATTACTAAATTATACTTAGTTTTATTATAATTAATTTCTAAATTTATATTTATATTAGGAATATTAGTTCTGAATTTTAAGTAACTTTGTAACTTAAGTTTTCTGATTATAAACAATTTAGGAAATATTTTATTAAAGTATTCTTCTTCTGTAAATTTACCTTCTTTGTAATTAAATTCAAGTATTTTTTCTTCTATTAAATATATCATAATACTTGAATAAATATCTGTTAAAAATTGCATATTTATCATAAAATCTATGTTTTCTTCCATAAATTTTTTTAGTTTTTTTGTAGCACCATAACAATGTGATAATGTATCTTTTATTTTATAAGGTTCGTAACTTCTTAATACATAATATATATACCATTTAATAGCCCATGATTCGGGACTTATTTTTATTTTTAAATCTTTATTTTTAGTTAAATAATTTTTAAGAGTGTAACTTAATACAGATCTTTTAGTTTTCATTATATTTTTTTCATATTTATCTTCTATAATATTCCTTATTCTTTCTGGTAGAGTATTTTTAATTTTCAAGACATCATTTATATATTCATCATAAATATTAAATTTAGAAAGAAATTTTTCTTCCTCTATTTTAGACCGTGGATTTATACCACACCATATTTGACCTCCATATTGTTTAATAATATTATAAGACTCTTTATTATTTGAAACAATACAACCATATTTTGTACAATAACCGTACCTTCCACAGTTATAATATTCATAATTATATTCAATATAATCACCAACTTTATAATTCATATCTACCATATTATCAAAATATTATAAAATTTCTATTATAAATCATTTTTATAATTGTATTGGTTTAATTAGACCATTTACAACGTGAATAATACCATTGTCACATACAATATCAAAATGTATTACATTAAATAAATTATTTATTCTTGTCTTTTCGTTGATATTTGTTACAAATAATCTATTTGGGGGATCTTTTGTAATAAAATATGTTGCTGGACTATCTTTAACAATTTCGCTTGGAATTCTTGTATCTAATAAACTAGATAATATAATATGTCTTGCGGTGCCTTGGTCCATATTAATATAAAAGTCTTCTGGAATATTTCTATATTTTAATTCGCTGTCAGATGGGACAAATAAAGTAAAATTTGCTTGAAGATTATCTAAAATATCATCCATAACAGCTAATTTAATAATATAACAAAATTTTGAAAAATCAGGATGATTTTCAATTAAATACATTATACTTCCTTTTTTATATTTTTTTTCGGGATATTTACCTCTTAGATCTACAAAATCAAACATATGGGTAAAATTATAACGTTGACAATTAGGTCCAGTACTAGTCATTTACTTTATTATAACAAGTTTTTAAAATAAAAAATTGAATTATATTATACATTGTTTGAAAAATAAAATATATTATGAATTTGCAATATATTAAAGATAATATTAATAATAATTCTGAATTATATGCAGTATCATCATCTGTTATTATATTTTATTATAATCCATACTTATTTTTATGTATTTTAAGTATCTTTTTATTATATAATATTTATATTGCTGATTTTCAATTTGATATTCGTATTTCTAACGTAAAGAAAAATAAAGATAAAAAACCAAATTTTTTAGATAAATTATTAAATATGGATAAACCACTTTCAGATTTAGATCTTAAAGACTTAGAATTAAAAACTGAATAATTTTTATATTATTTAAACTTTAATCTCCAAAATGATGTAAATTTACGTCATAAATTTTTTCTTAACCTGTATTTTAGGTTAAGAAAAACTATAATTAAAAATCTGGAGACTAAAGTTAAATAATATTTAATCCACTTGTTCCATTGTAGACTCATTTTCAAAACCGGGAACTATGTATGATTCCGGTAATTGTTCTTCTTTAGGTGCAGGTAAATCATCAATTTCCTGAATATCATTAATATCAATATCAAGTCCTAAGCTTATCAACCGAAGAATTCTATTAGAAAACCTAACTGGGTCATCATTTGTAAATCCTGAAGATAATAATGATGTATCATATAACAACCAAATTAAATCCTTAACACTCTTTTGTTCTCCTTCGTTTTTAATTTTATCTCTCAAACACTTAATAATTGGATGTTGTGGATTGATTTCCATTATTTTCTTTGGACTCATATGCATACCATTATTTGTTCTTAAAGCTTGTGCTTTCATAATACGTTCCATATTTGCAGACCAACCATATTGTCCAGTTACTAAACAACAAGGAGAATTAGATAAACGATTTGAAAGTACAACCTTCTCAACATTATCACATAATACTTCTTTAATTAATTTACACAAATCTTCCGTATCCTTTTTATCTTTTTCAAGTTGTTCTTTTTCCTCGTCTGTAGATTCTATTTCAAGACCTTCTTTTGTGATCGAAACAAGTTTTTTCCCTTCATATTCAGTTAATTTTTGAACCATATACTCATCAATTGGATCAACCATAAACAAAATATCATAACCTCTTTGAATTAATTTTTCAAGGAATGGAGAATTTTGTACAGCTTCCTTACTCTCTCCGGTTATATAATAAATGTTAGTTTGTTTTTCAGACATATTAGATATATAGGTATCTAATGAAATCATTTCGTCAGTCTTTTTATGACTGTAAAATCTTAACAACTTTGTAAGTTTTGCCATATTTGTAGAATCTTCGTGAATTCCAAGCTTAATATTTTTAGAAAATTGTTCATAAAATGTTTTGTAATTATCAGTATCTTCAGATAAATCTGTCATCATTTGAATACATCTCTTTGTTAAGTTCTTCTTAATAACCTTCAAAATCTTGTTTTGTTGTAAGATTTCACGAGAAATATTTAATGGTAAATCTTCACTATCTACTATTCCTTTGATAAAAGATAGGTATTCAGGCATTAACTGATCACAATCATCCATAATAAATACTCTACGTACATATAATTTAATATTATTTTTCTTTTTATTTGTACCATCAAACATATCAAATGGTGCGCGTTTAGGAATATATAAGATTGACTTAAATTCTAATTGGCCTTCAACAGAAAAATGGTCGTTTGATAGATAATCATCCCAGTCATTAGAAATACTCTTATAAAAAGAAGAATATTCTTCTTTTGAAACATCTTCTTTCTTTCTTAACCAAATAGGTTTTTCTTTATTTAAAACTTCAAATTCATTATAAGGAACGGTAATCTTTTTCTTTTCTTTTGACTCTTCCATAACATCTTCAACCTTTGGCTTATCGTCAGTAACATCTTCAACATTTGGTTGATCTTCAGTAACTTCTTCAACCTTTGATGTTTCTTCCACTGCAACCTTTGGGGGTTCTTCAACTTCTTCTTCTCTTGTTTTTTGTACCCATAGAGAAATTGGAAACCCAATAAATTCTGAATGCTTTTTAACCAATTCTTTAAGTCTATTTTCTTCTAGATATTCCTTCATATCTTCTTTTAAATGAAGTACAATTCTCGTACCTCTATTTATTCTGTCTGTTTCTGTATCCAACTTTACAGTAAAAGAACCTCCTGCTGATGAAGTCCAACAATATTGCGAATCTTCACTATTATTTTTCGAATAAACATCGACTTTATCTGCAACTAGATATGCGCTATAAAATCCAATACCAAATTGACCAATCATAGAAATATCAGCGCCTGCTGTTATAGCTTCCATGAATGCTTTTGTACCAGACTTTGCAATGGTACCAAGATTTGTAATTAAATCTTGTTTTGTCATTCCGACACCTGAATCACGAATTGTCAAAGTATTATTAACCTTATCAGGAATAATTTCAATTCTTAAATTTTTATCAGTATCTAATTGAGAGCTTTCTGTTAATGATATATATCTAATTTTATCTAGAGAATCAGAAGCATTAGATATTAATTCTCTAAGAAATATATCCTTATTAGAATACATTGTATTAATAATAAGAGACATTAATTGACTAATATCTGCAGAAAATGCAAAAGTATCTTCTTGAGAGTTTGACATATTATATTTAATTTTATATTTTTAATTTTTAAACTAGTTTTTAAAGTTTAAAAATATATTTAAAAGTTTATATAATCTATTATTTCTCTTATCAATTCCTCAGGTAATTTTTTATTAAAAATATTATCAATTTCTTCTGTACAATCTGAACAAATTATATATCCATCTGTATATTCATCGCAATTATCACAATAATTAATATTACAATCGTCGCAATATATATTACCATTTTTTCTTTTTGTTATATATTTTTCACACAATGTTTCTTCACAATCATTACACTGATATGAAGTTTTACAATTACAATAGTAATCTAGATCATAATTACAAAACCATGAACATTCACGACAAAGTCTCTTACAACAATTTTCAAAATAATTAGTACATCTCCAACAATGTTCTGCATTACATTTATCACATATAAATCTACATTCTTTGCAAGACATACATAAACACTGATAACATGGCGAATACTCGGCATTGGAAAATTTTTCATATTCATAACCACATTTAGGACATTCGAAATGTATATTACCAAAATCTTCTTCTGAAGATATATCTTCTATTGAACTTATTTCTTCTTGATTATTAGACATTATTTAATTAAATAATTTTAAAATATAAAATTAATCAATTTTTTCTATGTTACAAATTACTTTAGACAGTTTGTATCTTAATACTTTTTCCTTAAAAGGATTAAATTTACATACTGGTATCATTGTTGTGCTTAATTCATCTGTTAAATTTGTAAAATTTTCATGAAGATATTTATCAGCCTTTACAAAATCATCAAACCTTTTGCAATTATATCTTCCTCTTTTTTTGTAACATAAATAAACATCCGTTAAATTAAACATAAACTAATATATAATTTATTAATATAAAAAAATTCATTTTTAAATTATTTTATTGAATAATAATTGACAACATGTAAAAGGTAATTTAAATTCAGGTAATGAATCATCTATTTTTTGTAAAGTAACTTTTAAAGTTTCTGTATTTTTTATTTCTGTCATTATTACTATATGACCAGTTTTTATTAATTCATCTTTCGCAATAATTTTACAGTAAAACCCAAATTCAGGTATAACTTTTATACCCGTATCATATATAAATATATATTTACCTAATTTTTCTGTTAAATTAATCAATGTTATATTATAACCAATTTCATAACTTTTTTTATAAGGTAAAACTGAATTTTCATCTACTTTTATAAATTTATTATCAAGAATACCATATGTTAACCATGAAATATATATGTTATATTTTTTATTATATCTATATCTTGCGTCAGCATTTTTATAAATATCATTCAAAAAATCTAAAGCATCATAATTTACAAGTGTAATATTATAATTTTTATTTAATATTTTTTCAGTAAAAGAATAACTTAATTTACAAAATCTTTGATATAATATTTCTTCACATGTAAAGCTACACTCTAAAGTATTTTTGATAATATTTTTTTTAGATATATAACCAGTTTTATCAAAATATCCTCTTAAAAAGATAATAAATTTATCATCTGGAAGAGTTTCTGATATACTGAATCTTAAATCATAACCAATATGATATAAATCACGTTCCATTTTATATTAAATTATCTTTTTTAAAAATATTTTTGTATATAAATAAATGTTATTTATTATTATATTTACGATTATTATAATTTTATTTCTTATATCATTCGCAAAAACAACCAAAAAACAAAATTATAAAACATTATATAATAGTTTATATGAAGATATACTTTACGATGATGGTATTGATAATTTTGAAAAGGAGAACCATATGAAAGTCGGCGTAGAATTTAATGTAAGTGAAACAATTAATTTATTAGTACCTATAAGATATACTAATAACTTTTCATGGGTGAACAATAATAATTATTTAAATAAAAATTTAATACTTCCGAACGTTAGAAATCAAGGTAATTGCTGGTGTTGTTATGCATTTACAACAACAGAAATATTAAATTCATTAATGTATATGTACTATCAAGATACCACGATACCATGTTTTGATTTAAGTATACAACAAATAATTGATTGTACTTCATCCCCTGACGGAGATGGTAGTAGACCTAGTAAAGGTTGTTATACGGGAAGCATTACATCCATAATAAAAAAATATTTTAATACACGGAGAATCATGGCTTCTAATACAATATATCCATACGTATCATCAAGTACAAAACGCGATGATTACAGTTATACTTCTGGTAATCAGAGATGTCAAGATATATATTCTTTATTCGACACTCAAACTCAAGATTTTACAATTATTAATGAATTAGAACTTATAAATATCAAAGACGAATCTTGTGTCCGAAATGCAGTATATAAATATGGTTGTATATATGCTGCTTTTTATGGTAACGCGACAGACTCATTTCGTAAATATCCTTTTCCAGGTGAAACTATTATCGGAGATAATATATATACAGGACCAAAAGTTATACCTGATTCGTCACATGCGTTATTGATAGTAGGCTGGGGGGTTGATTCAAATAATATACCTTACTGGTTGGTTAAAAATTCATGGGGGTCAAAATGGGGAGTTAATAGAGATACTGGATTAAAAACCACAGACGATAACGGTTACATTAGAATAATAAGAAACCAAGATATGTTTCAATTTTATTTAACAGCAAGAGCTGTAAGACCTTGTATACCCAAGAAAAATTCCATAACATTAAATTATAGCAATTTAGTATATAATATTAATTCTGACGGAAAATTTATTGTTAAAGTTATAATTAATTTCAAATGTTTTAGAATTAATACAAAACAAAAAATAACATTTGAAATGAGATCATCTACAACGAAAATTTCTACTGATATAATATGCAACTCTCCAAATGATGGCACGGGAACATTTAAACCAATATTCTATAAAGAAAAAAGAGTTGATATAAATAGTGATTATTATTATACTGAAAATTACGATAAATCAGATAATAATACCGGATTATATTTTTACACAACATTACGAAAGCCAATAATACTTTATGGAACATCTAATTCACCTGTTTTATCTAACAAAACTCCAACTGGTATTTGGTATATATTCTTGACTATAACAGATACTATAACCAATACTGTAACACTACAAGGAGAAATGCAAATAGACATGAGTAAATCAGAGAAAAAAGCATTTGTATAATTTTTTAACCTTTAGTCTCTATATTTTAAAATATTATTTTTCTTGCCCTAAAAATGCGGTTAAGAAAAATTTTACTACGTAAATTTATGTCAAAATGGAGACTAGATGTTAAAAGTCTTGGTACCTGCAATTAGGACATTTTAAAGGTATAATTTTATTTATACATAATCTACATATATGTTTACCGCAACAACACGTACTTAAACTATCGTTGACTTTATTATAACAAATAATACATTCATATACAGGAGTTTTACATAATTGATTAAACTGGTTTTCCAATTTAATTTTTTTATTAATCTCATATTTTAATACAAATTCATCTAAATAAGGACTGTATACATAATTATTGCTAAAATTTTCCAAAAAGTCTATTATAAATTTAAGTTTTTCAATTGGAATTTTAGACTCAATTTTTAATTCATTTTCATCAAATGTTGCTATACATTTTAATGCATTATCATCGTCTTCATCAAATATATCAACTAAAGAATACATTAGGTTGTTGGTAACTAATAAAACAAGTTCGTATGTACAACAATTAAATTTAAATATTCTTGGAATTATATTTATCTGTTCATTAAAATTATATTTTCTAAGAGTATAACTTGATACATCACCACATTTAGTATTTAAATCATTATATATAAAACGAACCAATTCTGTATATTTATAATCGTGAAATGTAATTAATTCGCTCAAAACACGCTTATAAAACTTTTCATAATCTTCATCTAAATCGCACATTTATTTTATAAAGTATTTATAAAGCCCATTATTCAATTTTATTTTATTTAAAAAGTAAATTGTTTATAATAAGATGTTATCTCTTAGAAAATCTGCTTTACTTTCTCGTGAACAAAGAGAAAGAGTAAATAAATGTAGTTATGAATGTATATATCTTTTAGAAACTAAATTTAATGATAATGAATTTACTTTAAAAATAAGTGGTTCTACTTTAAATATTTATACTGTAAGATTGTTTAATAATATTTTAAATTGTGACTGCATGGATAATCTTAAAAATATTTATTGTAAACATATATGTTTTGTTATATGTTTTATAGGTCAAATATATAATGAAGACACTTTTAACAGAAATTATTTAAATACCAATGAAATTAAAAGTATATTTGAAAGATTACACAATAATTGCGATAATAATCCGAATATTATATGGAAATATATAATAGATAAGTATAATAATATTAAAAATAATGAAAATAAGTTCTGTAAAGAAAATTCAATAAATATTAATGCAGAATGTAGTATATGTTATGAAATTTTAAAGGAAGATGATAATAATATATTAAAATGTCCCATTTGCAAAAATGCGTTTCATGATATTTGTATACAAAACTGGTTAAAAATAAATAAAACTTGTGTATTATGTAGAAATGATATTTGGAAAGAATTTAAAAATAATAAATATTTAAATATTAGTAAATAATAAATGTTAAAATTATTCAGTATTATAAGCATATTATCAAATATATTTTTATGTAAATCACATTCTTTTATGAATTATCCTATATGTAGAAGAAGTAAACATAGTTCATATTATGTTGATAAAAATTTAGTTGATTATAATATTATGTCTCCATTAAATACTTATGGTTATACATTTCCTTGTAAAGGATTTACAAAAGGTCCTACTATTTCTACTATAAATTCAAATAATGTAGAAATTATTATAGAACCAAAAGCTCCTATACACGGCGGAGGTCATTGTCAATTTGGCATATCATATGATGATAAAACTTTTATAGGTTTAAAACAAGTTATTTCTACGTGTTTATTAAATGATTATAAATATGAAATGATATTACCTAAAATACCAAATGGAAAACTAACTATTTTTTGGACATATATTAATGCTATTGGAAATAGAGAATATTATATGGATTGTGCAGATGTTATGATAGATATACCAAATAATATAACAGATAATTTAATAAAAGGAAAAGAATTGGTAATAGTAAATTTACCTGGATATAAAACAATACCAGAGTTTCCAGAAAAGGGAATGTATAATGGAAAAGAATTACTTGAAAATGCTAAAGATATATATTATAATATATCAGATAAATCTTCATATATTTTACCTTAAATAAAAGTGCTACTACAAAATTAACTTTGAAATTATAATATTAAACTAATAATATAGTTTAATATTAATATATAATAAATTTTATATCCATTCCCACGGTATATCTGTATCGGTTCTTATTGCACCTCCTTCATGATATATAATAGGTTCGTCAAATGCTAATGCCTTTAATTGTCCGGTTCCCGTATATTGAACTATTAATTTATCAATATGATTTCCTGCATCGTCATCTAATAATTTTAATACTTTTTTTGCACCTGCTAATGAGTATGCATAAGCCCATGTTCCACCGGGTTTATAAGCGTGAGTTATATGTTCGCTAAATGGTTTACATTTATCGTCGCATGGATATCTTAAATCTTCTTGTTTTGATACATAAAATTCATCTTCTAAAATTCTTGCTACATCACTTAAATATTTATTTTTTTCTGAATATTCATAATCAACACCGTTATTACCACATGAACCTCCACATCCTAAATATAATAAATCCCATTTATAATTACCTATTTCTTTGATACCTCTTTCAAATTTCGATTCAAGGCCATTTGTTAATTCTACATCATCTTCGCAAATTAACATTCTTTTCCATCCCTTTCTAACCATTTCTCTAAGTAATAATATTGTACCTATTGTTAAAGATGATGCAGGTACTAGTTCTTTTAAAGGATAACCGGCTTTATTAGATATTTTTACATCATATGCAATTTCAAAACTTTTTAATTTAGCTTTGCAACCCTTATCGCCTTCTTTAGAACATCTACCATCGATTGCTACAAAACGTTCTACATTTATTTTACGATTTTTGAACTGTTTTTCAACTTTTTCCCATCTCTGTACTTTGTCAAATAAATTAATAACAAATATTTTATCAAAGTATTTATTCAAAGCATTAATTTTTTTACTTCGTTTACTTCTACTTCTGCTTTTTGGCATTTTATTAATTATCAATATTTAAGTATTTTGTTATTTTTTGTTTTAATTTTGTTAAACTTTTTGTATGATCAAAAATATCCTCCAAATCTTCAACAAATTCTTTATTTTCCTTTCTAAAAATTGCTGCTAAAATTATGGCATCCATCTTTGTTTTTGCAAGTGTTTCAAAATCCCAGTTCTTTACAAAATCTTTATAGTTTGATTTATATTTTATAGCATTTAATGTTCCGCATGATGTTTTAACATTTTCTAAATATTTATTTGGCAATTCTTTTGATAAATTATACCCAAAATCTTCTTTCCATGGTGCTATTTGATAATATATATTTTTATTTGAACAACATGATAATGCATCTGTAATACTTTGATCACCTGTTAATAAAATATCCTTTAAACTATGCTCCATAATACCTTGTATTTCTTTATATGGAACAGGTAAAATATCAACTCTAAATGTTAATTCATTTTTTCCTTCTCCTTCTGATATAACATCTTCCAAGTCTTTAGTTTTAATATAAATATTAGGATAATATTTCTTTATTCTTTTTAATATATCTTTTTCATAATCATCTATAAAATATGAAATACTATCTGGTATTACAATATCAAGTTTTTTATGTTTTTTATAATACTTTGCACATACCATTTCTATAAAAGATATAAAACATTTTTCTGCATCATAAATACTTTCTGCAATATATGCAAATGCATACGGATTTTTTAGTTCTTTTAATCTTTTAGTTTTTGAATATTTTGTGAATAATAACCCGTACTTATCTTCTCCGACACCCGTAGAAAAATCAAATTCTTCATTTTCTTCATAAGAATTATATTCAGAAAAGAAAATGGTATTGTATTTATTTGAATACGGTATTAATGCTTTTACATCAGATAAACTAGGACTGTAATCAGATTGTACTGGAGCTACAAAAATTAAATCTTGTTTAGGAATAGTTTTAGAAGGTGATAATAATCTAAATCTACGACATTGAGTACCTTTATTTTTAGAAATTAAATCAATTACATTTTCAGCGCCTAGTTTTTTAAAAGATTTAGGATCTGTAGTTGCAATTGTAACATCTGCGTTATACCAGTCTTTTAAAAAATTAGATATCTTTATACAAAATACAATATCTCCGAACCCAAAACAAGGGGAATTTAATATTAATATTTTTAACTTTTTACCAATATTATTATAAACTAAAGGTTTTTTTTGATAAAACATTGTCCAAAAGATGTT
>Ga0304730_1002567_pt1 | contig 12877 bp, 8 predicted proteins | sample M_130628_MF_Meta_FD_190474 | JGI IMG/M metagenome (GOLD analysis project Ga0304730, IMG submission 190474) | Freshwater microbial communities from Lake Montjoie, Canada to study carbon cycling - M_130628_MF_MetaG (v2) (version 2) | ecosystem: Environmental > Aquatic > Freshwater > Lake | place...
ACAATTTCATCGGCGTGCATCAGCGATGACAGGCGGTGTGCGATGATGATGGTAGCCTTGGTGCCGGTAGCCCCGGCAAGGGCGTCGCGTACGCGCTGTTCGGTGACCGAATCTATGGCCGCAGCGCTGTCATCGAAAATGATCACCCCCGGCTGAGGCGCCACGCCCCGTGCAATGGTCAGGCGCTGACGCTGCCCGCCGGATAAGGCCAGCCCGCGCTCGCCCACTCTGGTCTCATAGGTCTGGGGCAATGTGGAGATGTGATCATGAATCTGAGCTGTAACGGCAGACTCGACAATTAGTTCATCCGGCATCCACGGATCGGAGTAGGCCACATTGTGCCCGATAGAGTTGTCGAACAGGAAGGCTTCTTGCGGCACCAGACTGACATATTGGCGCAACGAAGCTAGGGTGACGTTGCGAACATCCTGACCGTCTATGGTGATGGAACCTTCGGTAACATCATAGAAGCGCGGGACTAGGCTTGCGATTGTCGACTTGCCGCTGCCAGCTGGGCCGACAATACCGAGAGTCTGCCCGGGGCCCACCTCGAAGCAAATGTCTGACAGGGCCATTGCTGCGTTCGCATAGGCGAAGCCGACCTTGTCAAACCGCAATATGCCGGCTCCCGCCACCAATTGGGCCGCTTGAGGTCGATCCGCGATTTCAGGCTGAAGATCAAGAATTTCAAACAGACGGCTGCCCGCAGAGGTGGCCCGCGCCGCAGAGTTGAAGATCATGGCCACTTGCCTGATCGGCGTCTGCATCAGGCTCATATAGGTCAAGAATTCCATGACGCGGCCCGCGGTCATGGCACCAACAGCGACCTGGTGGCCGCCATACCAGAGCAGGGCACCCATAGAGGCATAGAAGGACAGGGTCATTGCAGACAAGCCCCGACCCCTCAATATGATCCGCTTGTAGGCTTGGTTCAGGGTATCGATCGATGCCTTGTCGAACTTAGACATTTCGAAGTTTTTGGCCGCAAAGGCCCGCACAACCCGAACGCCCTGGAGGTTTTCCTCCATGGTCAGGGTCAGGTTCGCCATAAGCTCCTGAATCCGCAGCCAGGCGACGCGTAGCAGGAAGCCCATTCGCGCGAGGGCCAGGCCCGCTATCGGCACAAACAGCAGGCCGATCACCGCCATCGAAGGATCGGTTGACACCATCATCACGCCTGCAAAGCCCAGCAGCAATAACAGGGATACGGTCTGCAGGACCCCGTTCTGAATGAACACCCGCGTGCCTTCAAGATCGAGCATCCCGCGGGTGATCAAGTCGCCTGAATGGACGCGGTCATGAAACCCGAATGAAAGGTTCTGCATCTGGCGAAAGAAGCGCAGACGCAGGTCATAGGCCACTTGCTGGCTCACATATTCACCGAGATATCCGGCATACATGGTCAGGATGCCACGAATGAATGTGGCGATAATAGCTAGGAAAGCTGTGGTCCAAAGGGCGGCATGTATGGTTGCTTGAGGAGAATCGCCGCCGCTGAGCAAAACCTGAGCCTTATCGACAGCGGTACCGAACAGGCGCGGCAAGGCCAGACTCGCTGCCGCAGATCCGATGGAACAGGCGATTGCCAAGGCCATTTTGCCTCGATGGCGTAGGGCCAAGCGGGTGATGCGCAAAAGCACCCGGGGCATCTGGTTGATATCGACCCTTAGGGTCTCGACGCCCGACGGCGTCATACCGCTATCGGCCGGACCAGACTCAATTTTACGATGCCGCATACCTCATCATTAACCGAAATTGTGACACTAAAGCGCGCACGCGGGTCTGGTGACGGTGGATAAACGTCGGACTTGTCGATAGTTATCGCGGCCGTAGCCTCTGGCTTTTAGGGATTATCCTGTCCCTGTTCGGCCAACATCTATCTCTGCGCGGTCACTGGCAAACCCGTTATCGGCCCTGTCTAGTGCGCTAAACCAAGTGCGCTGCTGGTTGGCATCATGATGGCGAACGCCTCTATTTTTGTCAGCCTTGATAGGAGCGGGGAGGGGGCGGGCCAGCGCGAAGTTTTCGTGTAGCGCACAAGCCGACCGCCGATTGTCTCCAGTAAGACAAGCGCCGAGTAAACTCTACAAGGGTTGCTCGAACCCAAAAGTGCGAAGTTGGTGAGCCGGTACGCAGCCTACCCAGCCGCGATCACCCGCACTGCAGCCGCTAGTTTGAGGACATCAGCTTCATTGGTGAACAGGGCTGGCGTTACGCGCACGCAGGCCCCGCCAGCCAGCCCGGTACGATGTACTGTAAAAATTCCAAACTGATCCAGCAGCCGTCTGGCTAGGGCAATATTGTCCGCATCAGAGGTTCGGCCGGAAAGACGAAAGGCCCCGATGGCACCAACAAGTCGCGGATCTCTTGGGGTAAGGATTTCAACGCCGGCCACAGAACGCAAGGGCTCGCTCCAGGCCCGATGCAGGGCGCTCAGACGTTGGGCCTTGGCCTTTACCCCGATCGCCTCATGAAAATCTAATGCCTCATTCAAGGCCAGGTAGGCGGCCATGTTGGAGGTTCCGGTGTGCACCCGCGCGCGAACATCATTTGGCGGGGTCTGATCCTCGCCCATAAAGGGGTCGATGTCGGGAATTCGGCTCCGGCGGATGTAAAGGATCCCAACCCCCACAGGGGCCCCGATCCATTTGTGTCCGTTTAGGCCGACAAAATCAGCCCCCAAGTCTGGAAGCCGAAAATCAAGCTGGCCCCAAGCGTGAGCGCTATCGAGGATGACGTCCACGCCCCTCGCCTTGGCCATGGCCGTGATTTCTACAACGGGAAGGACCAAACCATTGCGATGGCTGACCTGCGTTAAGAGGATCAACCGTATCTTTGGATGGGCAATCAGGGCTGCCTCATAGGCCTCTATCAAGCCCTGATAGGTCGCGGGCTGAGGCAGGTTGATGCTGATGACGTCGACCTGCCGACGCGTCTTCAGCCAGCGCATGGCCGTCTGCATCGCATCATAGTCATGATCGCAATAGAGAACACCATCCCCGGGGCGCAACCGGTTATAGCCGCCAATCAGGGCCTGCAGGGCCTCGGTCGCGCCGCGCGTAAAGGCGATCTCATCTGGCATAACCCCAAGAGACGCCGCAGCCCGGATCCGCACGCGGTCGAGGTCTGCGCCATAGCCGCGTCGGGAGTAGAAAGACGTCTCCTGATTGACTCGCCTTAGATGGCGCTCATAGGCCGCCAGAACGGGCCGGGCCATCATGCCCCAATTGCCGTTCTCTAACTGTATGACCTCGCCGGTAACGTCATATTGGGCGGCGATCTGCGCCCAATCCCGTCTAGGCATCGCTGCGACCGGCCCGGCCGCAAGCGCGGACCCTAGGAGCCCGCGCCGCGTTAGGGCTAGACCGTCCGGTTTAGAACCGGACATCAAGCCGAACGTAATAGTTCCCGCCATTGCTGTCGTAAGGCGCATTTCGCGAATAGATGAGACCGCGGCTAGCCTGGAAGAGCGCTTCGTCAGGATAGGTGCCGAGGATGTTTTCTGCGCCGACCTTGAAGGCGAGGTTCGGGTTGACCTGATAGATCGCTGCCAGATCGAACAGAGACAGAGCACCGAACTCTTGGAAGATCAGGCCCGTGGAGTTGCCCGTAGAGTCCGTCCACCCGCCATAATAGCGCGCCCGGCCCACAATCTCGAATGGCCCCGAACCCCAAGTCGCAGACGCCGTGAAGTTGTTCTTTGGGCGCGATTCCTCGAACAGGCGCTTCTGGCTCGGATTGGTCGAAATCGAGCCTGCCGTCACGGTCGTTTCGTTATAGTTGTAGGCCCCGGTAAGGTCTAGCTTCCCGCCCATAATCTGACGCGTATAGGTCCCGACGACGTCCACGCCTTTTGTGCGGGTGTCGAAATCGTTGGTGAACCAGCTGATCGAGGTAAAGGCCGAGGCACCGGACACACCAAGAGCGACAAGGTTAGCCCTAATGGCAGGTGTCACCGCCACAGTAGCCGAGGTGCTGAAGCGCTTTGAAACGTCGATTTGATAGACGTCAATCGTACCAGAGAAGCCGCTATTGTTGCGCCACACGAAGCCGCCGGTAAGGGTCTTGGACTCCTCAGGCTGTAGCGGCTTTGCACCCAAGAAAGATGCCACGGGATTGAGGGGTGATAGGCGCCCAGAGGTGAAAAGCTGCAAAGTTTTGGTGTCGAGACCTTGCGAGGTCGAGGTTGAGTTCAACTGCGCCGGGGTCGGAGCGCGAAAGCCGGTAGAATAGGCACCACGCACAGCGAAATCTTGGGTGAATTCATAGCGGGTGGCCAACTTGCCCGTGGTCGTAGAGCCAAATTCAGAGAAATCCTCATAGCGGACGGCCGCGCTGGCGGTCCAGCCTGTGGTCAAGGCGCCTTCGACATCAATATAGGCCGCAGAGCTGGTCTGGTCCCATTCTCCGGCCTGTTGGGTGTTAAAGCCCGGAAAGCCGTTGGCATTTGGCGCAAGACCCACCGCAGCCCCAGGACCAACGGCGTAGGACGCAGGGTCGCCCGTACCAATCTCATAGGTCTCGACACGGCGTTCGGCACCGAAGGCAAGGTTGACCGGCTCGGCCAGTCCCGCCACGTTGAGGCGATAGGCAGCGTCGGCATTGAGGTTAACCTCAGTTTGGGTCAAACGGCCCAGATAGAAACTGCGCGGGCTAGCGGGACCCATCGAGGCGTTGATCGAATTGTCGAGGTTAAACTCGGTTTGGTTGCGGCCCCGAGAGACGCTGATATCCCAGGTCAGACGCTCACCATTTTGGTTGCGAACGCCCGCAACAGCATGACTGTCGGTGGAGTCGATGCTCTCGGTCGGAGTGAAGCCGCCAGGATAGATGCTGAGCAGGTTGTAGCCGGGGAAGACCGAAGTGGTATTGAAGATCGCGGGGTTGGCAACAGGGTTACGCCAGTTGATGTCGTTGACGCCCTCGGTCGTGCCGGCGGTGCCATGGGCATAGGCCTCGCCTAGGGCGCCGACAGGCATGGCCGCGTTCAATGAGAAGCGATAGGTGGTCAGATCCGGGTTGCCCCAGCGTTGCACAGGTTTGTTGACCTTAACCGTCGGATTGGCGGTGGCGAAAGCGATGGCGTCAGCCCGTTGCCGGGTGCGCGAGGTGAAACCAGCGTCCGACCATTCGGCGGTCGCGTTCAACCGGCCTTCACCCACAGCGAATCCAGCCTTTGCGCCCAACTGGAAAGTGGTGCCGTCCCCTTTATAGAACTGGGACCCTTGGGCGTAGGCCGCATAGCCAGGCTTGTCGTCGAGCAGGATGTTGATCACCCCGGCTATGGCATCCGAGCCGTACTGAGCCGAAGCACCATCGCGCAAGACTTCGATGCGCTTGACGCCGAAGTTTGGAACCTGACCGAGGTCAGCGGACTGAGCCCCACGTTGACCCAAGAAGGCCGAACGGTGCAATCGCTTGCCGTTGATCAAAACCAAGGTCTGGTCAGCGGCTAGGTTACGAAGGGTTGCGGGCCGGACGAACTGCAAACCGTCAGAGGTTGGCAGGCGCTGAACGATGAAAGACGGCACCAGTTGGGCAAGGTTTTCACCAACCTGGCTTGAGATCGAAGATCGGATTGCCTTTTCGGAAATGACATCGATGGGGGCGAGGCTGGTGAATTGGGTGCGGCTGGTCTCTCGCGTACCGGTAACCACCAGTTCCTCAATCTTGGAGACGCTTGCCGCCTCAGCGGCGACAGCGGAGCCCGCGGCCAATGAAACAAGAGCGGAAACGGCGGCATAGAGCCCCTGACGATAGCTACGCATCTGATTGGTTCCCAACAGCCATAAAAAATAATGTTACCGTGGGCTTACGACGCTCATGTCACGGGTCTGTGACGTTTCTGAGAAGTTGGGACTATCCGTTCACTAGAGTGCACGGGCGTTAAATCCTAAGAATAGAACGCGGCAACCATCGGTGGGCCAGACTTAACTTCCATGGTGTCCGCCCCCCTGAACCAAATGGAAAAAGCCGCATGACCCACTCCGGCGGCAAAGTTCTGATCCCGGGCATGCCCGGGATCAGAAGCAGAACCAGTGGACAGATCACGAGCCACAAAAAGCGGACAGGTTGACGCGCTAGCTACAGGCGCTTCGTTTTTATGCGCGACCTTAAGCGGTTCGACGCTGCCAACTAGGGCGTTAAAGTGCCGGGAAACTAACATTTTAAACGGAGGAGAAAACCGGGGGGACGTCAAAGCCGATCATCCACCGGCTAAGTCGGTTGGTCTATTGCCGCCTAACGCAATGTGCAGGCACAGTGGGTCATAGTCTAGGGTGAACACCCTTGCAGGGCATTAGCATGTGTTACTGGGGACCAAGCTTGCTTATCCAAATCACGGTGTGAATCAAAAAATATGGTACTGTTCTCGGATCGGTATTACTGTCTATATCCGAATAGGAACCTAAACATGTACTCAATTCCGATCATACTTACCGTTGATGACAGCCATTTGATACGTAAGATTGTAGCCAGAGCCTTAAGAAGCTTCAAGTGCCGTGTCATAGAGGCTGAAGATGGCGAAATCGGTTTGAAGTGTATTGAAGAACACAAGCCAAGCCTCGTCATTCTTGATCAAAATATGCCTAATATGGATGGTTTCGAGATGCTTAAACATCTTCGCACTAATCCTAGTATCAAAGCGACTAAGGTGATTATGTTGACAGCAAATTCCACACCTGAGTTTATTCAGACAGCTGTTGCTCTAGGCGTGCGAGACTATATTGTAAAACCATTTGATGATAATCAATTCATGACCAAGGTCTTGCGGCAAGTACAACTCAGTCGGGCATGATTGATAGATCTAAAGTCGTCCTATTAGCTCATAGGCCTTGACTTGGCCGAGGCCTTTGCATTCGACAAAGCGCTGTTCGCCGAACGAAAATCTGTCCTTGATGAGATCAAAGGTCGAGGACGAGACCTGAACCGTTCCGTGTTTGGCGGTGGATTCCATGCGGCTAGCAGTGTTCACTGTATTGCCCCATAGGTCGTAGGAAAATTTGGTAAAGCCGATTACCCCGGCCACAACGGGTCCGGAATTGAGTCCAATTCTCATACCGAGGGCCTTGCCGGTCTCTTGATTGAAGGCGGCCAAATCTTCGAACATGCCAAGGCCCAGTTCTGCGCAAAGCTCGGCGTGATCGGGCCTTGGGATCGGTAGCCCACCCACGGCCATATAGGCATCGCCAATGGTCTTGATCTTTTCCAGCCCCAAATTTTCAGCGCGAATATCAAAGCGGGTGAACAGATCATTGAGCAACTTGACCAGGTCGGTCGCCGAGGTGTGGGCCGACATCTGGGTAAAGCCGATCAGGTCGCTAAACAGGATGGTGACTTCAGGATAGCTGCCGGAGATGTTCTTCTCGCCGCGCTTGAGCCGCTCTGCAATCGGGCGGGGCAAGATGTTCAACATTAATTTCTCGGTCTTGAGCTGCTCAATCTCTAGCAGTTGCTTTTCGCGGTTGATGGCCGCGAGGCGCTCTTTCTCAAAGTCCCGGACAAGCTTCTTGTCAAACGAGGAGAAGATGCGCGCCCTCAGAAGGATAGGGTTAAAGGGCTTGGGCAGGTAGTCGTCGGCGCCGATCTCAATACATTTGATCGTATGGTCCATCGACTCGGCACCTGAGATCACGATGATCGACAGGTCCTTGAGGCCGTCCTCGGCCTGCAGCCTTTCGAGCACTTCCATTCCGTCAAGCTCAGGCATCTCCATGTCGAGCAACATCAGGTCGACGGGGGACTGTTCGAGCATTTCGAGCGCCTGAACCCCGTCCGAGGCCTCAATAATATTCTCTATCCCACAATTGCGCAGCTCTTGGACCAAGATCCGCCGAAGGGTCCGGCTATCATCAACCACCAGAACCTTGAAGTTGGAAAAGTCTTTGGGAGCCTTGGTCATGATCGTTCCCTGCCGCTTGTTTGGATCGCCCTAAACCGGCGCGTAGGTTGAGATTTTGCCAGCCTGAGCCAGCTTGAAATGGGGATAGCCAATGAGGGACTCTGTGGCGCCCAGCACCAGAAGCCCGTGATCAGCCGCGATCTGGCGATAGACGTTTTTGAGGATCCGATCCTTGGTCTCCGCCCCAAAATAGATCAGCACATTGCGCAGAAGCACCAGATCGAACTTGGGATAGCTGTAGCCCTCATCCAGTAGATTATGCCGACTGAAATTGACCAACGCGCGAATGGCCGGTGAGATTTCGTAGTTGGACTCGCTGGTTTTCGAAAAATAGCGTCGCAGCCGGTCAGCCTCAAGGCCGCGTTCGACCTCCCTTTGACTGTAGACGCCCAAGCGGGCGCGGCTCAGTGACTTTTCCGAAATATCGCTGGCCTGGATATAGATGTCCCAACCGTTTAGCTGTGAAAACCGATCTCGGATGAGCATCGCAAGGCTGTAGGGCTCTTGGCCCGTCGAGGCAGCCGCGCAAAATATCCGCAGACTGCGCTCAGTGCTTCTGGCCTCAATCAGCTTTGGAAGGATCACGTCGGACAGGGCATCGAAGAAGGATTTGTCACGAAAAAACAGAGTCTCGTTTGTGGTCATGGCCTCGAAGGCCTGCCAGTGAAGCGGTCCCATCGGCGTGCTTAAAATATGCTTGATAAGGGCCGGAACCGTCTGTTGGCCGGTTGATTTTGCCAAGTCCACCAATCGGGAATCGACCAGATATTGCTTAGTCTGATCCAGCTGAATGCCGACATTCTTTTCGAGCAGATCGTAAAATTGGCGGTAAAGGTTTTCCATCACGTTAGATACTATTTACTTTCCGCGACCGAAACACGATCTCGTCCATAATCTTCCCAAGCGGCAGGACCGCATCGGCAAGGTTGTTCTTCACGACGGCCATAGGCATGCCCCAGATGACGCTGGTGGCCTCATCCTGAGCAATGATCTGACCCTGACGCGCCTTGATATATTCTGCGCCCTTGAGCCCATCTTGACCCATGCCGGTCAGGACGACGCCGAGCAGGGCCTTGCCATAGATGTCGGCTGCCGAGCGGAATAGGACATCGACCGCTGGCCGACAGGAGTTCTCGGGCGGGTCTGTGTTCAGGGTGATCAAAAGCTTGGTGCCGACCCGGCTCAAGGCCATGTGAAACCCGCCCGGCGCCATATAGACCGTACCCGCCTTTACCTCTTCGCCGGACACGGGCTCGCGCACATCCATAACGCCCGCGGCTGTGAGCCGAGCGGCCAGAAGGGTCGTAAAGATCGGAGGCATATGTTGAACGATGAAAACCGGTACCAAGAGGGGTTGGTTGAGGTTACCAAACAGTTCCATCAGGGCCATTGGACCACCCGTGGAGACGCCGATGGCGATAGCGCTGACCGTATCAAAACGGTTTGATGGTGCCGTGAGCTCGGGACTCGATTTTACTGGAACGGTTGGGGTGGGGGCCCGAGCCGCCGGTTGAGCTATGAACGGGCTCGATTTTACGGCCCCGTCCAAGGATTGTCGGCGCAGAGCCCGCTCACCAAGTCCGATGATCTTCGGAATGAGGTCCTGTTCAAGGACCTTGAAGGCACTGTCAATGCTGCCTGCTGAGGCTACTGGCTTACCGACATAGTCCGTGGCGCCCGCTGTCAGCGCGACCACGGCCGCTTGAGCGCCCTGATGGGTCAGGGTACTGAACATGATGATCGGCATGCGCTTGTGGGTTTTGCGGATTTCACGCAGGGCCGTCAGCCCGTCCATCTCCGGCATTTCAATGTCGAGTGTGACCACGTCTGGATCAAGTCGGTTGACGGCTTCGATGGCTTGGAATCCATCGGCCGCATAGCCAACGACCTCAATGCGCGGATGTTTGCCCAAGGCCGTCGTAATGATCCGCCGCATGAGCGAGGAGTCATCGACCACAAGGACCCTGATCTTTCCCGGTTGATCTTCTGCCATCGGGGCGATCAGAATTGGGTCGTGCGACGGCCGCGCATCTACGAGACCTCGATGCCGTCGATCAGGCGGGCAGGGTCGAGCACGAACAGCAGCTTATCGGGAAGCTTATAGACCCCGTGGATCAGCTTTTTGGCCGCCTCAGATAGGTTGGTCGGCGGCTGCTCGAAGTTCACCTCATCGACCTCGACAATGTCGCTGATGGAGTCGACCAGCAGTCCAAATAGGCTGGCATTGCGTGAAAAGAAAAGCGTAATTGTGCCTTCAGAATATTGGCTGGTGGTGATGCCCAAACATTGGCGCATGTTGATGGCCGTCGCGATCTGGCCGCGCAGATTGATCAGGCCATAGATCGCCGGGGGGGCCAACGGAACAGGCGTGACCTCGCTACCCTTGGTCAGTTCCGTCACCTCGGTCGTCAGGATGCCGAAGTAGAACTTATCAATATAGAAGGTCGAATAGGTGTTGGATTCAGTCACGGCCATTGCCCTTGAATTCGTTTTTCAGCCATTCAAACTCTAGCTGTGTCCAGTGCCATCGCCGGTCTAGCAATCGCAAGATCGCCCCACCGGATGATGTCTTCGATATTCAGGATGCTGACCACATTGCCCTTCAAGATCGTGCTGCCCAAGACGCCGGGTTGGGGCGGGTTGGAGCCAACGATATTGTGCGGGATCTGGACGATGTCGTGAATCTGCTTCACGACAAAGCCGAGCGGTTGGTCACTATGGTAGTGCACAATGACCGAGATATTGCCATTGCGGGGGTCTTCAGGGGCCATGTCGCCCTTGATATATTCGGACAGCCAGATCAGGCGCATGATCTTGTCGCCATAGACGATCACATAGTGGGGGCCTCGGCGCTCTATGCGGTTTGGCTGGAAGATTTCAAGACGGTCCACATAGTCGAGGGGCAGGGCCACGCGATTTTGGTTGGCGAGGTCAAATAGCAGCGCTGGTTGTCCGCCTTCGCTGTCACCTTTGGCCTCTTCGAGGTCCTCTTTGAAGTCATTTTCCAGCAGCTTAGAAATCAGACCAGACCGGATGGCGATGCCGGCAATATCGAAGATCATGGCCACGAAGCCGTCACCCAAGATCGTCGCGCCGCTATAGATGGTGGTGCCCTTGAGCAGCGGTCCGGCTGACTTGACCACGACTTCTTGGATGAATAGGACCTCGTCGACGATCATGCCAAAGCAAATGCCAGCGGCCTGAACCACGACGATGCTAAGAGAGTCCTTATTCTCAGCGATGTCGCCCTTGATCTTGAGTTCCTTGTTGAGAAACAGAACCGGAATCAATTTGTTGCGTAGTCGGAAGACCGGAACCCCATAAAAATCCTCAAGCCCTGGGCCATTATCCGTCAGATCATGGCGAACCATCTCGAACAGATTGTTTTGCGGAATGGCAAATCGCTGATCTCCACACCGCACAAACACCGCGGGCATGATGGCCAGGGTCAGGGGGATCTGGATTTGAAGCTTCGTGCCCTTGTCGGAGGTCGAGATGTCGACCGTGCCGCCGATCTTTTGGACGTTGGTGCGGACCACGTCCATGCCAACGCCGCGCCCAGACAGGTTGGTCACCGTTTCGCTGGTTGAAAATCCGGGCAGAAAAATCAGGTCAACCAACTCTCGGTCAGCCATGGTTTCAATACGTTGAGCCGATACTAGCCCCTTTTTGACCGCAGATTGCGCGACCTTGGAGATATCAATGCCCGCGCCATCATCGGCAATGGTAATCACGACCATACCGTTTTCGTGCATCGAGCTGAGCGTGATGGTGCCGGTTTCCGGCTTGCCCTTGGCGCGGCGCACCTCTGGCGTTTCGATACCGTGATCGACGCTGTTGCGGATGATGTGGATCAGGGGATCGCGGATGCTTTCAAGCAGGGTCCGGTCAAGCTCGGTTTCAGCGCCCTTTTGGACCAGCTCAACCTTCTTGCCGCAGGACTGAGCCACGTCGCGCACAAGCCGAGGAAACTTCGACCAGACGTGGCTGACCGGCTGCATGCGGGTTTCCATCATGCTCGATTGCAGGCCCAGCGTAACCATATCGATGGTCCGAACCGTGCTGTTAAAGCCCGGGTCGCCGCTGTGGGTCGCGAAGGAGAGCAAACGGTTGCGGGCTAGCACGAGCTCGCTGACCATGTTCATCAGCCGGTCGAGCAGTTCGACATTGACCTTAACCGGCTGGATTAGCTCAGAGGCCTTCGGAGCCTCGCTCCCCGTGGCTGACGGAGCGCTGAACGAGGGGGCAGGCACGGCATCGCCGAGAGACGAAGCCGACATGTTATCGTGGTCGTCTTCTGTTACCAGATCCTCATCATCAAACGATGGGATGATCGCCTGAGCTTGGAGAACCGGTTGGGGGTCTACGATTCCAGGTTCCGGCTCTGATGGCGCGTCAGGCTGGTCCTCTTCAGCGCGCGTTTCCAGCGACATGCCTGCGGCCAAGCGTCGTTCTAGCTGACCGCCTGCAATGAGGGTGTTCAGATCAGCGATGAGTTGGCTGTCGTCACCCTCTGGCTCTACGCGATTGGTCTCGACATCGCGGATAATTGCACGGAGCCGGTCTGAGGTTTCCAAAAGCACATCGATCGTAACGGAATCGAGCTTTCTCGATCCGTCGCGGATCTGGTTGAGCAGGGACTCGCCCGCATGGGCCACCTTCTCAATGCGGGTAAAGGCAAAGAACCCGCTGCCACCCTTTAGGGTGTGCATGGCGCGAAAAATATTGCCGACCAACTTCTTATCATCGGGGGCCTTTTCCAGTTGGACGAAATTAGCGTCCAACTGGTCAAAGATTTCGCCCGCCTCAAGCAGGAACTCATCCAAAATTTGGTCGTTGTTACTCATGATATGATCAACCAAATTTTGTTGAGTTAGATCGCGAACCGGCCAACGAGCTGCTGCAATTCACCGGCCATGCGGGCCAATTCATTTGCGGCTTTCTGGGAGTTTGCGGCCCCTTCGGTCGTGTTGCGCG
>Ga0304730_1002568_pt1 | contig 12875 bp, 13 predicted proteins | sample M_130628_MF_Meta_FD_190474 | JGI IMG/M metagenome (GOLD analysis project Ga0304730, IMG submission 190474) | Freshwater microbial communities from Lake Montjoie, Canada to study carbon cycling - M_130628_MF_MetaG (v2) (version 2) | ecosystem: Environmental > Aquatic > Freshwater > Lake | place...
ATAAAAAGTGATATATAATTTACTTTATGAGCATCGCTAAAATCCTCAAAACCAACTCAAAAATTGAGCGCCGGGATCCATTGATCCAGGATATTGTTCGTGCCCGCAAGTCACAGCGCTTCACTCAAGGTCAACTTGCTGAAATGTCTGGTGTCTCACGCCGTACGATCGTACTGATCGAAGCGGGGGGGGACTGCACCCTGTCTACCCTGCACAAGGTAACTGCAGCACTTGGCCTACGACTCACAGCGCAGATCAAGCACATACCTACGCTTGATGACGTCACTCGCGAAAACGAAGCGCTTTTCGCAAGCGCACGCTCATCTCAACTAAATTAATCCAAGAGAAGCTAATGCTTGATGTGTATGTCTCCAAGCAACTAGTCGGTGTTCTCGATCAGACTGACCCCTACACTTTTGTCTTCAACTATCTACCAGACGCGCCGAGCGTACTACCCGTGTCATTACTCATGCCCAAACGGACAGCGAGTTGGGTCAGCAGAGAACTCCACCCCGTCTTTCAGATCTCGTTACCTGAAGGATCTTTACGCGAGTTAATCGTCAGAAATTTTTCTAAACGCTTCGAGCGCTTTGGAGACTTAGAACTGCTCGCTGTCATCGGTGAAAACATGATTGGTCGGATCCAGGTGACCCCACACGGTCAAGCGCTCTCTGGCTTGACCGCGCATGAGTCCCTAGCGAGTTTGATCAAAGAAGACACAACCAAGCTCGTGAAACATTATCTTGGTACTCGGCTACATGAATCTGGTGTCTCTGGAGGCTTCATGAAGTTTCTCGCTAAAAGCCCAGTCAGCCACCAAGAGGGCCGCCCCACGCCAGCATTAGATAACTGGATCATTAAGCTTAATGGCGAAGATCATCCACAGATCGTGTTGATTGAATATTTTGGAATGATGGCCGCCCGTGCGGCCGGATTAACCGTTCCAGAGGTTCACTTATCCGAAGACCGCAAACATCTGCTGGTGAAACGCTTTGATTTGACGGCTGAGGGCAAGCGTCTGGGGTTTGAGGATATGTGCGCACTGCTCGGACTGCCTGCACGCGAGAAATTCACAGGTTCAGTTGAGCGAGTGATTAAAACCATAGGAACCTATTGCCAAGGCGGTCACATCAAACAGTCATACGATCAATTTTTTGGTCAATACCTGCTTGCATCGACCATTCGTAATGGCGATGCACATTTAAAAAATTTTGGTCTGATGTATGACGAGATTAAAAACACCACACTTGCGCCAACCTATGACATGCTCAGCATGTCGGTTTATTCACCTCAGCTATCTAATTCTAATGATGCCGACGATGGCCTCGCGCTTAACTTTGAAGGCTCAAAGCGTTGGTTAACGCCAAAGACAATTACAGCACTGGCCAATCAGTGCCTTCTCAGTACGAAACGACGCAACGACTGGGAAACTCAAATTGCGGTCGCGCTGATCGAGACCACGAAAAAAGTCGTCGAGTTTGTGAACACCTATCCGCAAGACGATTTTGCAAAGATGGCACAACGTATGCTTGAGCTCTGGTCAATCGGTCTAGAGGCATTCGACCTTGAGGCTGCAAAAAAAATTAGAGATCATGTGGCACTTGTACCTGTTTCGTAACGTCCGCTCCGACAGGCTGACAAATAATCGATGACCTCAGGCGTTGGCAGAACATCTGCAAACTGACGATCCATATCAAAAAGAGAAATTGCATGCGAAATTGGGATGCGATCAAAGACCGCCTCTTGCGGCACGATCGCACGATAGTTATATGACGCACAATCAAAGACGGTTGCACGGATGCAGTTACTTGTTGCCCCACCCACAACGATCACAGTATCTATACCGCGGTCGATGAGGTAGCCTAATAGGGGCGTGCCATGAAAACCGCTTGGTTTCTTTTTAACAAAGACAAGGTCACGCGCTGCCGGTACCAGTAGTGGTGAAAGTTCTGCCCCCAAGCTCCCTGCTAAGCACCATCTATCCGACTCTAGCAAATCCCTCTTGCGCCGATAGACGCCCATATCAATACCTGAGGGATCGATTTCAAACCGCGTAAAGATACAGGGCACCTCTGCCAGTTGGGCTGTGCGTACAACCCGCGCGATGTGCTGCATCGCTTCGCGACCGACTTCACCACAGCTTGACGGCCAATTTTTTTCGTCTTCTGGCTCGCCAACCATATAGCGCTGGGCATCAATCACCAAGACAACCGGCTGTTGCCCAAACCCCATGCGGCGACCGAATTTTCCGCGCGCAAGTACCGCTTTATCCGCTTCTGTTAAAAATTGATCCCACAGCATACTCATGACTTTTCTACCTTAAGTGCCTGTGCTCTGTTCATGTTTGCTAAACGGTCCCAAACGATATCTTTTGATAACTGGTGGGCGACCGACAACAGCCGAGCCTCTGCAAATGGCCGTCCCACAAGTTGAGCACCAATCGGCATCCCTGCACGATCGACGCCAATGGGCATCGTGAGTGAGGGGAGCCCTAAATAATTAAAGGGGCGAACCAGGGGTGTTAAAGCAGTGACCACGCCAAAGACCTTGCCAGGGGTTTCTACATCTGCTTCTGCGTGCGTTGGAACGGGTATCGGCATGGTCGGGCAAATCAACACGTCTAGATCTTGCATCGTGCCGTGCAAAAACTCGTGCAGTATTTTGGCGCGCATCTGAAGCGCTTCTAGATAGCGTACCGCCGGCACATGCAAACCCGGCTCTGTTCTAGAAAACACGGCTTGCGAATAGAGATCACGTCGCTCGCGCATCCAATGGCCATGCAAGGTGGCGGCTTCAACTTTTGAAAAGACATCAGCCATGGCGTAACACGTGGCAATCTGGTTCGACTGCACCCGACCGACCTGACCGTATCTTGTTTGAATCACTTCGATGAACGACTCAAAAACTCGGGTAATGTCTGGATGACAGGGGGCAATTCCTTCCAAGACTGCCCAGCGGCTTGCAAGACCCGCAGTCTCGAGGGCCGAAAGATAGTTGGGCACAGGTGCGTCAAGGCTCGACGCGTCTCGTGGATCCCAACCGGCTAAAGCCTGTAACAAGATGGCGCAGTCTTGGGAAGAGCGCGCGATGGGGCCCACACAATCCAGTGAAAATGCCCTTGGAAAGCAACCGGCTCGAGACACACGGCCGTAGGTGCCCTTCAGGCCAAACAAGCCATTCATCGATGCGGGCAAGCGCGTTGAGCCGCCCGTATCCGACGCAAGCGCGCCGTAGATGACCCCAGCCCCCACCGCCGCGCCCGAACCACTCGACGACCCGCCCGAAATACGGTCTAAATCCCAGCTATTACGACAATCACCGAAGTGCGGATTCTGCCCAGTTGGGCCGGCCACCATTTCGTTCATATTCAGCGGGCCCAAATCTACCGCGCCGGCCTCGCTGAGTCTCTGTAGCGCAGTGGCGGTCACGTGGCCCAGATCAGTGCCCGTCACTTTTGACCCAACCGTCATGGGCAGACCCTGTCGCTCAAAGCAGTCTTTGTGTGCCAGCGGGATACCATGTAGCGGCCCTCGCCATTTTCCTGAGGCAGCCTCGAGGTCGAGCTGTTTTGCCCGAGCGATCGCGCTGTCTGCCCAGATATCGATAAACGCATTGAGCATCGGTTGAGTCTGTACCGCGCGGTCTAGTGCGTGTCGCGTTAGCTGTTCAGCACTTAACTCTTTGCGCCTTAAACGCGCACCCACTTCTGTGATTGAGGCCTCGAGAATATCCGTAGGCTGATTTAACGGTAGTGGCATCATCTTCAGCTCACCCGATTCGTGTCATCAGCCTCAGCCAACAGCATCATCGCAAAATCTTGCGGGTGATCTCCGCTTTGAATACGCCCTGCCGCGCCGCGCCGCACGGCCTCGTTGAGTCGTAAGACTTCTGCAGAAATCTGCTTGATATCAGAACGAGAAACGATCCCGTGCAAGAGTTCACCGGTTTGTTTCAACGCGACTTGTATTGCCTCGATATCGGTCTGCGGCGCATGATCACTCATCGCGTGTCTCCTAGTTCTGCACACCAGCACGCTTAGCAATCGCACGCCAGCGCTCTAGGTCTTTGATTAACAATTGCTGAAAGGCCTCTGGCGTGCCAATAGCAGGAGAAGCGCCCACCGTTTTTAAAAAGTCGGCAAACGCTGCGTCGGTGACGATCTTATTCACCTCAGCATTCATCTTTTGCAAGATCGCCACTGGAATACCCGCCGGTGCAAACAATCCCCACCAAACATCCACTTCATACTGTGTCCCGGTAGCCTCAATCACTGTCGGAATATTTGGATAGTCTGGCTCGCGCTTTGCGCCAGTAAAGGCTAGCTTGGGCAAGCTATCGGCAGCGTTGCCCTTAATCGATGCAATCGTAGTGATGATCATATCGAGTCGTCCAGCTAATAGATCTAGCTGAGCCGGTGAGATCCCTTTATACGGTACTGCAGTCATTTTGATATCAAAAATATCGTTAAAGAGCTCGGTCGCCATCTGGGTGCTGTCACCCAAACCAGCACTGCCAAAGTTCATTTTGCGGGGATTCGCCTTTGCGTAAGCGATCAGCTCTTTAATGTCTTTGACCGGAAACTCTTTGCTGGTAAGCACCACAAACGGCGAGCGTGCGACTTGCGCCACCCCCATGAACGCTTTGGGCGGATCATAGGGTGTCTGTTGAACAGCCGCCGACGTTGCGAGCGAACTTGAAATAAATAAGAATGTATAACCGTCGGGCTTTGAAGTTGCTACCGCTTGCGAACCAATCGTACCGGCTCCTCCGCCTTTATTTTCAATCACAACCGTCTGACCAAAGGCTTTGCTCAGACCATCCGCTAATCGTCTGGCAATGACATCATTACTGCCTCCGGGGGGAAACGGCACCACCATATGTATCGGTGATGCCGGCCAGGCTGGGTTCGCAAAAACGCTGGCAGGTAGGCTGAGTAACGCAACGAGCGCGACACAGCATTGCGAAAACAAATGACGAATCATGACTTGAATCCTCTTGGCTTGAGAACAGTTACAGAATCTATACGCTGATAAATTAACACAACACGTAAAGATCATTTTTGCATGTACTTTTCACCGTTTTACCGCAACTGATGGGATGGCCTAGCCCCCGTTTGCGACCCTTAGTGCAAGCGCAACGAGCGCTATCAAACTTTGAACTTTGGCGTGACAGGCAAAACCGCAAGATCCTTCCAGCCAATGGGTGCGCCTGCCCGTTTTGCCGCCTCGGCCCCCACAAGCCTATCGTCCCACTGATTTGCCAAAAACCGTAACCCTGTCACGTCATTCGCCTCACGCGAGCACAGCCAGTAAAGAGGCGCCAACATGGCCTCTGGCTGAATCAGCTCGTCTCGCAAGAAAGGTGCCTCACCAGGAATCATCGGTGTGTTGACAATGCCACCGGGCACTAGCACGTTCACCGTGATGCCCGAGCCAGCCAGATCGCTTGCCATGACGGCACTAAGCCCTTCGGCAGCAGCTTTAGTTGGGCCATAGGGACAGTAGCCCTCTCTGAGCATGGTGCCCAAACTTGTTGTGACATTGATGATGCGCCCCCAGCCGTCGCCGAGCATACGCTTTGACACAACTTGGCTGAGCAAAAAAACTGCATTCGCATTCACGGCAATCGCATTCATCCATTGCTCGGGCGTGACATCGTAAAACTTCGGCGGATGCCGGTGGTAGTCATTGCGAATCTGCCCCTGCCCGAGGCCTGCATTGTTGATCAAGATGTTGATGCCGCCCACCCTGTCTTCGATACGTTTAACCAATAACTGAGCATCGAAACGGGTGAGATCTTCTGTGAATATTTCTAAGCGTTCGGCGTGTTCGGATTGCTTGGCCAAATCTTTGAGTGCAAGCAAACTTTGCTCATCTCGATCGACGGCAGCAATACGCATGCCCTTTGTGAGCAAACCCAAGGCCATTGCCCGACCGATACCCTTACCTGCCCCGGTAATTAGCACGACGGGCGCGTTTGAGGTGTTTTGTGTCATCTTGTTTGACCTTGTAAATTCTCGTATGCAGAGATAACGAGCGTGGGTTGGCGCAAGTCGCCTAGCGAGTTTGTATTATGATGAGTTTACCTAGATGTGACCAAAAAACTAAAGAGACGCCCCATGTTCAAACGCATCATGCCCTACGTTGCAGCTTGCACCCTCGCACTGGCTTCGGCCGTAGCCTGTGCGCAATACCCAGACAAACCGATACGTCTCATTATCCCGTTTCCGGCGGGCTCGGTCACCGACACGCTGACGCGAGCGATCGCGCCTAGGCTGTCTCAACGACTAGGTCAAAACATGATCGTCGAGAACAAGGCAGGCGCAAACGGCGCCATTGCCGGTCAACTTATTGCACGCGCCGCGCCTGATGGGTATACCTTGTTGATGGGTACCAATAGCCCGTTAGCGGGCGTACCCTTTTTAATGAAAGACCCGCCCTACAACGTGCTGACCGATTTCACGTCTATCGGCTTTATCGGCAACTTCACGCATTTTCTGTTGGTCAATCAAGAACTGCCAGTTAAAAATCTGAATGAGCTGCTTGCCTATGCACGCGCCAATCCAGGCAAGCTGAACTTCGGATCTGGACACACTGCCGCACTGATTTACGGAACCCAGTTGAAGACCTTGGGCAAGGTCGATATCGTGCAGGTGTCGTATAAAGGCGAACCAGAACAAACCGCCGACTTACTAGCCAATCGTATACAACTGGCCTTTACCTCACCAGCCACCTCAACAGGCTTCATTAAAGACAACAGATTACGCGCGCTGGGTGTCGTGCTCGATAAGCGCAGCCCAATTTTCCCGGACGTGCCGACGATGACTGAAGCAGGGTTATCTAATTTCATAAATATTAGCTGGATGGCGTTAGTCGGCCCCGCGAAACTTCCAAGGCCGATCGTTGATCTTCTTAACAAAGAACTCAATGCGGTGCTCAACATGCCAGAGGTACGCGAGCAACTCGCACGTCAGTCGATGGAAAGCGCTGGCGGATCGCCCGAAGACCTGGATAAGATTTTGAAAGATCAGCTGGTGGTTTGGCAAAAGGCTCTGAACAGTGCGGGCATTAAACCCGAGTGATTTGACGTTTAAAGAGATTCAGAGGGGCTCCCTATGATTTACCCGCCAGAGTATTTACACAGAATGATTCACAAGCTCTTCCTTGCTTAAATCCCCGCCCTAACCGGCGAGGTTTTACGCGCAAATCAGATCAAGTTATTCTGGCTTGATACCTGCAAACTTAATCACCTTTGTCCACTTTTCCGTGGCTTCGGCGATGATGGTTGCGAATTCTGCGGGGGTTCCACCAAGCACAGTTCCGCCAAGCTCAGTAATACGGGCCTGAATCTTACTATCGGCAAGCCCCAGATTAACTTCTTTGTTCAACAGATTGATAATGTCAGTTGGGGTATCTTTTGGAGCTCCGATTCCAGCAAAACCACTAGCTTCATAGCCAGGAACGAACTCACCCACTGTTGGAATATCGGGCAAAACATCCAAACGGGATGCCGTCGTGACAGCTAAGGCGCGTAGTTTTCCAGCCTTAATCTGTTGAATTGATTCCGACAAGGGCGCGAAAACCACTTGTATATGGCCAGCGATCAGATCTGCAACAGCAGTTGCGCCTCCCTTGTAGGGCACATGGACTAGATTTAGCCCAGTCATCATCTTAAAAAGTTCGCAAGTTATGTTCTGCGGTGTCCCTTGCCCAGCAGATCCGTAGTTGATCTTGCCTGGGTTGGCCTTGGCATATGCGATGAACTCTGGCATCGTCTTGGCCGGGACTGATGGATGAACGACTACAACGTAAGCTAGTCGAGCAGTGCATATGACAGGCGTGATGTCCCTTTTAAAATCGAAATTGAGATCAGTAAATAGGGCCGCATTGATTGCATGCGGTGTGACGATTTGTAAAAGAGTGTAGCCATCAGGCGGAGCTTTGATGACTGCCTCAGTTGCAATGTTGCCGCTTGCGCCTGCTCGATTTTCAACGATGAATTGTTGACCAAGACGTTCCGAAAGCCATTGGCCCACCAAACGAGCCTGAATGTCGGTGGCTCCTCCGGCAGCAAAGCCAACAACAATGCGAGCCGGACGCGAAGGATAGGCTTGGGCAAAGCCAATTCGGCTAACTGCCGACAAAGCAGAGGCACCCAAGGCCATTTGTAGGAACGAGCGGCGAGGAAATTTCATAATGACTCCTTTTAGTTTTTTTTCTGAGATCAAGAGTCCATACTACCAATTTACCCGATGTTCGCATAGCCGTTGCAGCTGGTGAGGACAGCATCCGATGAAGGCTTTTTACCGGCTTCTCAACGGAGATCGCCAAAAAAAAAGCACCCGAAGGTGCTTAATTTGCTTGAACTACTTGGCGGGGCAGCACAGATAACATCACAAACCGCCTGAGGTGCTGAGGTCTCAGGTGTTTTGCTTTTGGTCTGCGGGAGGGATACTAACTACTCTCAAGTTTTTTTCCTTAACCTGAATGGCGGCAATAGCCTTTGCTACAACCGAAAAGGCTTGACGACGGTTAATGCTGTTTTTGCGTTAATGATTGATCCGGCAAATGAAAAAAGTTTAAATCATGAAAAGCCAGCGCGTTTTTGGTCTCAGCTAACTGAGTTTTCGGCTTCGGTGCGGGTTTCGTAGATGTGAGATGCCAATCCGCGGCTGCGGATTGCCTGACCCAGTTTGTCGCGCAAGAAGGAACTTGTGCTGTATCGTGTGACGTTGGCGTAATAGTTCTGCACCATGTACTCGACCACCTGGGCATAGGCATCAATCGCCGGTTCCTCGATCTCGAAGGCATCGTAGTTGACGACCACGTCCACCTTGCGCCTGATGTCCTTGCATGTGGCTTCCACGGCTTCCTGCACATCTTTGGCGTCCTTGGGCGTGCGCAGCTTGAGACCTTGGAAGTTAAGGAACATCACGTTGCGCTCGGCCTGGTAGGAAATTCGGTCGAGAAGGGAAATCGACAGCAGCGTATCCTTCAGCCCCATTGGCTTGTCGCGGAAGATACGCTCGTCCATCAGCACAGGTTCGTTAATGATCGGCCGGAATGCCATATGAGCCAGGATATCGCGCTCGATATCGATGCCCGGCGCCACCTCAATGAGCTCCAGCCCATCAGGGGCCAGAGCCAGCACGCAGCGTTCGGTGACGAACAGCACCTTCTTGCCGTTTTTCACTGCGTACTCGCCGCTGAAGGTGACCTGTTCGATCTTTTCAACGAATTTGCGGTGCTTGCCTTCGTTGAGAATCTTCAGCGTGCCATCACCTGTCGCGACTTTCAGGCCACCTGCGAGGAAGGTGCCGACGAAAATCACGATGCGGCTGTTCTGGGTGATATTTATGAAGCCTCCGGCACCGGCCAGTTTGGGGCCAAAGCGGCTGACATTAATATTGCCGCGCGCGTCGCACTCGGCCAGCCCCAGCACCGCGAGATCGAGACCTCCGCCGTCGTAGAAGTCGAACTGCTGATTCATGTCGAGTTGCGCCGAGGCGTTGGTCGAAGTACCGAAATTGAGCCCGCTGCCCGGAACGCCACCGATCAGACCGGGCTCGGCGGTGAGCGTCATGTAAGGCAGAAGACGCTCCTCGGCGGCAATGTTGGCGACGCCTTCCGGCATACCGATGCCGAGATTCACCACGGCGTTGGGCATCAGCTCGAAGGCGGCGCGGCGGGCAATCACCTTGCGCTCATCAAGCGGGATCGGCGGCAGCGCGTCGAGCGGAATGCGCATCTCGCCTGACAGAGCCGGACTGTAGGGTGTGCCATAGGTCTGCCAGTGATGCTCGGACTTGGCCAACACCACGCAATCAACCAAAATCCCCGGAACCTTGACGCGCCGCGGCAGCATAGCGCCGACCTCGGTGATGTACTCGACTTGGGCGATGACGATGCCGCCGGAGTTCTTGGTGGCCATCGCGATGGCTAGTGTGTCCTGCGTCAACGCCTCGCGGTCAAGGGCGATATTGCCGTCCGGATCGGCCGTGGTGCCGCGGATAAAGGCAACGTTTGGTTTAGGGGCGTGGTAGAAGAGCATTTCGCGTCCGCCCAGAGTCATCACCTCGACGATGTCCTGCGTGGTGCAGGCATTTATCTTTCCGCCCTCTAGGCGTGGATCGACAAAGGTTCCCAGACCGACCGGCGACACATTGCCCGGCTTGCCCGCGGCAACTTCGCGGTACATGTGCGAGATTACGCCTAGCGGCAGGTTGTAGGCCTCGATCTTGTTTGCCAGCGCCAGTTCGCCGAGTTTCGGTACCAGGCCCCAGTGACCGCCAATGGCGCGCTTAACGAGGCCCTCGTGGGCGATGCGGTTCATGCCCTGATCCTTGCCGTCTCCGGGGCCGCCGCCAAAAAATAGAGTCAGGTCGCGCGGCGCCTTGGTTTCGAGAAAGCGTTTTTCGAGCGCAGCCGTCAGTTCGTCGGGTACGCCGACGACGCCGAAGCCGGAGCAGATCAGTGTGTCGCCGTCATGAACCAAGCGGACTGCTTCTTCTGCAGAAACTATCTTGTTCTTCATCAGGGGCCCCTTATTCCATGCACCAGCCATGGCTGACGATCAGCGACTGGCCGGTGAACGCATTGGTATCGTGGCCGCCAAGGAATACGCAGGCAGCGGCAACATCCTCAACAGTGGTGAATTCGCCATCGACTGTCTCATTGAGCATGATTTTCTTGATGACGTCTTCTTCGGTAATGCCGAGTTCCCTAGCCTGCTCGGGAATCTGCTTGTCGACCAACGGCGTGCGCACGAAGCCAGGACAGACCACATTGGCCCGCACGCCGTGGGCAGCACCCTCTTTCGCCACGACGCGGCACAGGCCGATCAGGCCATGCTTGGCGGTCACATAGGGTGCCTTGAGCAGGCTGGCCATTTTAGAGTGCACAGAGCCAATATAGATGATCGATCCACCTTGGCCTTGCCCATACATGTGCTTGAGACAGGCCTTGGTAGTCAGGAAAGCACCATCGAGGTGGATTTCGAGCATGGTCTTCCACTGGTCGAACGGAAATTCATGCACCGGATGCACGATCTGAACACCGGCATTACTAACCAAGACATCGACCCGACCAAATTCATTGACTGTTTTCTCGACCCCGGAATTGACTTCTTCTTCGCTTGTGACGTTCATCGCCACGCCAATAGCTTGGCCGCCGTCATCACGGATGCTCTTGGCGACAGCTTCCGCGCCTTCCAGATTCATGTCAGCAATGGAGACCTTGGCACCTTCGCGGGCAAATGCGAGCGCGATACCGCGGCCGATGCCGCTAGCAGCGCCGGTCACGATGGCGACTTTGTCTTGCATGAGCATTTTGCATACTCCCTTGGAAGGACGGTTGGCGAGAAGTCGTCCTGCGCTTTCCATCTTTTTTGGCAGATCAGAATATGGTGGAGGAATTCAGATCGTCGATGCCAGCGAGGTCAAGGTGAAGTTTATGGTTGAATTGTTGCAGCGCAATGTCAGCTCTGGTGCTTCTCGGATTAGCCGATGAATCTCCCGACCCGCGAGTAAACTCCGGGAAATCAATCATCTGGAGCCGTTTTGCACCGCTTTGTTTTTGCAGCCCTCATCACGCTTGTTTTCTCACCCCTAGCCTTCGCTCAAGGCAGAGCGACGCTGAACGCTTTTTCGAATAAAGAACTCCTGCTCAAGCGCATCAGCTGCCCCGCCGGGAACGTTCAATTTGCAAGGGGTGTGCGTTGGGCACCAGCCAACAACGGCGTCAGTGTCCTGATCAACGACTCTGATGAAGTTAAACTGCCTGCGTCTTGCTATGGCGAAATGTATTGTGCCCACTACAAGGGCGCTTCTTCCGTCGTCATCGTGGACGCACCTGCCTGCGGAGGCAACGCGGTGGCCGAAGAATACATCGTTATTGACCTGATCGCCAAGCACAAGGTCACGCTTAACTATGGGCAATTGAAGGCGAATGCGCGTTAGCCGAATCAGCTGGTGGGCAGCCCTGACAACATCACAAACCGCCCGATGTGCTGCGATCTCAGGTTTTTTGCTTTTGGTCTGCGAAAGGGATACTAACCGCCATCAATCTTGAGCAACATCCTTAGGCTATGTTCGTATCTTTACCAGCACCGATCAGTCGATCTACATCAGCAAACAATTTTTCTGCGAGTAGCCTGAGCTCAGCAATTGCTGACTCTTCGATTTCAAGAAATCCTTCATATTCAGCCAAATTGCGTTTCTGATGTGCCGCGTCGAGCACTCGCCACTGACTCGCTGGCCACGAGAGCGTGTGGTCAAGAGACTGAAAAACAATGTAACGGTTTTCACTGCGATAGCCGTGCCAACGAAGTGCTGCAAGTGCGGCCCCATGTATTGCGTTATAGACACTAGTGAAGCGCCCTTCTTGAGAGACTTGCGGATAGCTTGAGTCTGCAAGACGCTTGCGGGCCATTACTAACCTGCGGTCAAATTCTGCACGGTTCATTGGTTTAGCTTTTACCTTACCAATTTTGGCAAGATTACTCAGCGCTTCTAAAGTCATCCATATTTCCAAGCAGTTGAATAATAGGTTGGCTCAGCACTTTGTTCACAAAGGAGTCTGTATCGCTTAATCTTTTTTTGAATTCGCCAACCGTATAACAGGTCGGGTTAACTTTACGGCAAAGCATTTCTTCTACCGGTAACAATTGCTCTAGGACTTCGCCGAGCGTTAAATCGCTGCCGATCATCATGATGTCGATATCGCTTTCAGCATGATCTGATTGCTTAGCCACAGAGCCATAAAGAAAGGCGACTTCGATTTTTCGTTTGATTGGTAGCAAGGCTTCGGTGAGCAGTGCGGCGGCGCCCATGACTTTGCGCGTCAAGTCGCTCAACTCACTAAATAAGGGACTTTGGC
>Ga0304730_1002576_pt1 | contig 12850 bp, 14 predicted proteins | sample M_130628_MF_Meta_FD_190474 | JGI IMG/M metagenome (GOLD analysis project Ga0304730, IMG submission 190474) | Freshwater microbial communities from Lake Montjoie, Canada to study carbon cycling - M_130628_MF_MetaG (v2) (version 2) | ecosystem: Environmental > Aquatic > Freshwater > Lake | place...
GTATTGGGAAGACAATTAAAAGAAGATAGTAAATCTACAGAGTACTTAGGTACTAGTAAAGATGGTAATGCTAGATTACGTATTGACTTTTGGTTAGAAGAAGTTAAAACAAGAGAGAAGTTTAAATTAACTTTCTTTATTGAGAACAAAGAGAAAGAGAACAAAGATCTTACAAAGAAACAATACATTAATAACATTGGACGTTGTACATGGGCTGATAGTCCAAACAACTTACCACCATGGTTCAAAGAAAGAGAGAATCGTGTGTCATTTGTAGGTGAAGAAGATCTTTACAATTTCTTACGCTCTTGGTTAAGTAACATTGACTTTAGCAGCAAGAAATCTACATTACAATTAGAATTCAACAAGTTGATCAAAGGTAATGTTAAAGAACTTAAAGATGAAATCAATGGTGAGTGGGCTACAAACATTGTAGCATTAGCCACTGTTACTTCAAAAGAGACACCAGATGGTACAAAAGAATATCAAGCTATATATAGCAAAGCATTCTTACCTCCATATAGTATTAAGGCATTCAGATTGATAGACTATAATAAAGCAGATGCAATTAGTGCATTGCGTCAAAAGTCACAGAAAGAATTAAAACCTCATGAGCGTTTTGTATTGAATGTGGTTGGCGAATATGGTTGTAAAGATTTCTTTACATTCAAAGAGTTAAAAGATTACAATTCTGAAGACAATTTAGTAGCTTCTGACAAAGTGATTGCAGAAGATGATAGTGATTTTTAATAATGGGTCCCACCAAAATAAGAATTGGCCTCACTTCTGTGGGGCCTTTTCATTAACTTTACATTATGATTAATGGAGTAAGAAAAACAAAACTATCCATGGAGGCTATTCTAAGCAGGATATCAGAGTATGACATCTTTAGATTTTACATGCCTAATCAAGATTGGAAGCTTAATAGAGTGACATATTCTCCATTTAGACATGAGAACAATCCATCATTCATGATAGGTAATAAGATGGGCTATCTTCTATTTATAGACTATGCTGATGGTAGTAAACGTGGTGACTGTTTTAACTTTGTTCAAATGATGCATAATCTTCTCACTATGAGTGAAACTCTGAAGATGATTGACAAAGATTTTGGTCTTGGTCTTTCTACAGGAGTGATGACAGAAGATTATAAGAAGATTATAGCTGAATATAAACAGCCCCATCTAGAGAAGAGATATTCCCTTATTCAAGTCAAGACTAGAAAGTTCACTAATAGAGAACTTGAGTATTGGGCAGAGTATCACCAGGATCTACAAGACCTTAGAGATAACAACGTATATTCCATTAAAGAACTCTATCTTAACAAGCAAAGATTCCCATTAGAAGAAAACGAGCTCAGGTTTGGGTACCTTTATGAAGGACAGTATTGGAAGATATATAGGCCATATGCTGATAAGAAGCATAAGTGGATGCCTAATAATGTTCCTATCACAGCAATGGATGGTAAAGAGAATATCAAAGACTGCAGCGTAGCATTCATCAACAAGAGTAAGAAAGACTTTATGGTGATGAAGAAGATATTCCCATGCAGCTGTGCTGTCCAGAATGAAGGACTTGGATGTTTCTCACATGAGAATGTAGAGTATCTAAAAGCAAACTCTGATAGACAAATCCTTAGCTTTGATGCTGATGATGTAGGTGTACAGAATTCTGTACAGATTACAAAGATGTTTGATTTTGATTATACTAACGTCCCACGTCAGTATCTAGCAGAGGGTATTAAAGATTGGGCAGACCTTGCAAAAGCCCATGGATTACAAGCAATAAAAGATTATTTAAAAAGTAAAAACCTGTTATAATGGACACATTTAACACCACAAAGGAATTGATTATAAATGCATCAGTTCCTGTACAAACACGTACATATAAGCCAGTGAGTCATTCATCATTGATTGACCTTACACTAAACAGTATTGAGAAAGCAGGATTTATCCTAGACAAAGAAACTTATTCTGCAGCTAGAGATGGTAATGTTGCTAATGGTAGATTTTCTATCAGCAATGTTGCAGACAGCGAGATGCAGTTGCAAATTGGTTGGCAGAATAGCTATGACAGAAGTATGAGCTTGAAGTTTGCTATTGGTACAAGAATTATGATATGCTCTAATGGTTGTGTATCAGGAGACTTTGGTGCCTTTAAGAAAAGACATAAAGGTGACATACAAGACTTTACACCAGGTGCCATCGTTGATTACATCAAAGGTGCAGGTGAAGCATTTACTACTATGCAAAAGCAAAGAGAACAAATGAAACAAGTGCAAATAACTAAGCGTACCAAAGCTGAGTTAGTTGGTAGAATGATGCTAGAAGAACATTTCATTACATCTACACAATTAAGCATAATTGGTAAAGAGTTAAAAGCTCCTACACATGATTATAATGCTAAAGATAGCTTATGGGAGTTGTACAATTATACAACATTTGCTATGAAAGAAACTCATCCTTCTCAATGGATGGAGAGTCACATCAAAGCACATAAGTTCTTCAATGATTATGTATATGATCAATCAGCTCCATGGGAAGCAGAAGAAGCAACATTTAGTCAATTATCAATATTTTAACATGAATTGGGAGAAATTTAAAGATCATTTTCATCCTTCTTGGCATAGATTTATGCAGCCTTTTATTGAAAGCGAAGCATGTGATAACATCTATAAATATCTCAAAGCTGAAAGTCAGAGGGGCAAGAAGATTGCTCCTCTCTCTCAGAATGTTTATAGATGCTTCTCTGAGACATCATATGATGACCTGAAGTTGGTTATGGTGGGCATGTGTCCATATCATTCTATAAAGAATGGACAGTATGTAGCAGATGGCCTATTGATGGGCTGTTCTACAACAGGCATATTACAACCTTCTCTAATAAAGTTTTATGATGGTGTTGAAAAAGAGATACACAATGGATTATGCGTGACATGTGAAAGACCAGCAGATGTATCTTTCTTGGCACAACAAGGTGTATTGATGTACAACGCTGCTCTCACTACAGAGATTAATAAAGCAGGCTCTCACATTGATTTGTGGGAACCATTTACTAAATATCTATTTGAGGAAGTCTTAGCACCAACAGGAACACCTATATTGTTTCTAGGTAAAGATGCTTCTAAATATGAGAAATATGTGGCACCATTTACATGGCATTTCACATTGAGTCATCCAGCCAGTGCGTCTTATAAACAAACTGAATGGGACACAGAAGGAACATTTACAAAAATTAACAAAATATTAAAGGAAAACAACAATCTACAGATAGATTGGATGTTAGACACACCCTTTTAAAAACACAATTATGTATACAGTATTACATGGTGGAGATATCCACAAAGGAGATTTAATAGCAGTGGCTAGTAGTAGCTACATGAGTATTGGTATTTATATTGGAAGAGGACAAGGAGGAACAGTTCAATATCTTTGGCCTGGTTCTGCTACAGCAGCTAGAGATTGGCATGAAGAAAAGTTAAAGAACTGGAAAGGTGATAAACCAATGAAACCACTTACAATTTCTCAAATGAGCAAAAGCTTTGTTAATAGCCCAAGTGCTACAAGAATTCTTAAATTAAACAGAGAAAACATTACAGACCAAGAAACTATAGAAAGACTTTTAACAGATAAAGAAGTGTTAAGAGAATTTAACATTATAGTAAACTACTAACACAATGATTTTAGAAAAACAAACAGAATCACACATCCTCGAAGAAGGAAGTACACAGGAAACTGTGAAAATGTCACTAGACTTAGATTCTGCTCAGGTCCTGATGCAGATGTTAAGTAAGAATCTATATTCAGATTCAATAGGCTCTACTGTCAGAGAATGTGCATCTAATGCACTAGATAGTCATAGAAGAGCTGGGAGTGACAAGCCTATCATTGTTTCATTTAAGAGAAACGATAAGGCAGATACATATGAGTTTGCTGTTGAAGACTTTGGTATTGGCCTAGATGCAGATGATGTACGTAACATCATTAGTAAGTATGGTAAATCAACCAAGCGTGATAGCAATACAGAATTAGGTATGATGGGTCTTGGTTTCAAGGCTCCATTAGCATATAGCTCTAGTTTCTACTTTGTATGTAGAAAAGATGGTATAGAGCGTAAATACATGATGTATGAAGGAGAAGATACAAACAGTATTGATCTTTTGTATGAGCAATCAACTAAAGAAAGCAATGGTGTAAAAGTTATTGTTCCAGTGGATTGGTCTGATAGATATTCATTTCACAGCAAGATTAAAGAGCAATTAGCTTATTTTGACAGTGTTTATTTTGATGTAGAACCAATGGGTAGCTATAATGTTCCTAATGATTTTATAATACATAGAGCTGAACATTTTCAATATTCTCAAATAGCTATGAATAATGATATGCATTTGTGTCTAGACAATGTTAGTTATCCTATTGACTGGGAAAAACTTGGCATTGATAGGATACATATAAAGATGGCTTTACGCTTTAGTCTTAGTGATGGATTATTTCCTACACCAAACAGAGAGGCTATTAGATATACTAAAGAAGCTAAGGAAACTATTCTAAAGAAGATAGTTACAGTGGCTAATGTGTTTATGGATAAGTTCAATGATGCCATCACTACACAAAGTGATATCAAAGCTATTATGGAATTCTATGGTCAAAATAGTAAGCATATCAAATCCTGGTACAAAGGTGCAGATGAAGATGTTTGTATAGATGATCTTGTACAACATTCTACTGTAGCTGTAGCACAGCCTAAACTAGATAACATAAAGTTGTTGAACTTAGAAAGACTTGCTGTAAAATCAAAAGAGTATATCCTGGCTGAATACAAGTTTAAATATAGATTTACTGGTAAGTTTCAGAACATGAAAAGTTACTATCATCAGTATTTAAGAATGTCAGACTTAACAGGTTATAACTTTGGTGGTGTATATATTTATGAGAATGAGCTTTCTAAAGGTAAACAAGATTATCTAAGAACTATTTTACCAGATAATAAACATATATATTTTGTAAAGAAAACACCATTTAAACTTAGGAATAAAACTGGTCAAACAGATTATGCTAAGTATTATGATTCTGTTTTAGATCTTAGTAGCTATCCAAGAACTCAATGGAGACAACTTATCCAAGAGTTTCAATATGTAATAGGTCTATATTCTAAAGACTTTATAGATGCAGATGCTATTGAAATACCACAATCATTCAAAGATGCTCAGAAAGCTAAGAGAATGAAAGTAACCATAGCAACAGCAGCAGTGAAAGGTCCTAAGAAAATTAGATTGAAAGGTGAATTTTCTGGTAAAGTGGGTACAAAAACAGAAGTGAATTTATCTGATCAATATGCTAAGTTTGTTCCTAAAACATTTAAAATGGAAAACATCCATAAATTAAATGAGTTACATGTGTATGCTAGAGAGGCTGATAAGAAGACAATGGATAATGTTTGGTCTTGTTTTAATAAACATGCAACATTTGTAATAGTAGCCCAAGCTACATATGACAACTTACAGAAAGCTGATTTACATAACTGGATAACATTAGATAAATTTATGGAAGGTAAAAATAGACCATTTAAAACAGTAGCTACAGAGTTCATAATCAGTGATTTGATTGAAAAATATAGTGCTACATTTAAGAGAATCAGTACAGTTAGAGATATATCTGTTGATCTAGCAGATAAATTACAAACATTGTGGGAATATCATAATAGCCAATACAGAAGTTACGCTGATGATAACACTAAAAAAGCAGTTGTAGAACATGCTATAGCAAACAATTTATTTGACCAACCTACATATTTAGTGTACAAGCAGGTTAATGAAGTGTTTACCAAGCTAAAGTTCTTAGATGCTATATTAGATACAATGGGTTATAGCAATTCTAGAAAGGATTCTGCTATGATGGTAGCCATAGTTGATTTATTCAAATATCATAAGCATAGAGTGAATCTAGAGCATTATAAAATTACACTAACAGAAGATGCCCCTTTAGAGGAGGTGTTAACACAAGACACAATTGAAGAATTACAAACAATTTAAAAAAGCAAAACATGTTAAGCTTGAAATGGTTTAAAAGTGCTATTGAACGCACAATTGAGAAAGTAGTAGAAAACAAAATTGAGCAGGCTTTTATTCAATTGGATAATGAGGAGGGGCAGACAGCCCCTTCTCCTATTCAAGGTGAAAAGCCATATCTCAACATTAAAATGGTTAATGATACATTGACTATTGTAATGAATGATGGTAATATTATTACCAAATCTCCAGCAACATCAGAAGATTTCAATGCTGCTAGAGACTGTAGATCAGAAGCATGTCTATTTGATCTTGTAAGCACACAGGAAGTAAAAGATGAAAGAAGAAAAGCTGAAGCTGCTTATGAGAAAGCTAAGGCCATCCAACGAGGTGCTGAATTCTTAGCTACCCTTGAGGAATTTGAGATGAAGAATAACGCTTTATATTTAAAAGGTATTAGTAGAAGTCTTCCTCCATTACTAGTAGAAGAATTCTTAGAAGTGGTAGGTATACATGGTGGTACAAAGAATGATGAATTCAATGCTTTGCATAGATTCTTTATGTGGTGCTGCTTAAATCCAAGAGCTGAGGTTGCAGACAAGTTGTTTAACTTCTTGAAGAAGAATAGCTTTAGCATCACTAAACAGGGCTTCTTTGTAGCTTTGAGAAACGTAGTTACATTACATGGAGGTACAGAGCTTGTACAATTTGTAAGCAATGCATACAATAAAGTGAAAGCTGTGTGGAAGAAGAATCCATCTGATTATTTAGTGTATTTAAAGAATGGAGAATATAAACTAGTTGCTAAATCTATATTTGATGAACTAGAGCCATGTATCTACTGTGATGGTTCAGGATCTATTCCTGAAAGTGAATGTGATGGTGAAGATGAATATGATTATAGTGGTGAATGTCCAGAATGTTCTGGTTCAGGTACCATCTTTAAACATGAAGAGAGTCAATATGGTGAACATATAGGTGACTTAACTGAGCTTTATCTTGATCTTCCTAATAGAGCAGAGAATAGATTTACAGATGCTTATACAAAGACATTTGACATCAGAATTGGTAGACCAGTGAGTATGCCTATGGAGAAATGTAGATGGAATACTGATGATTGTGGTTCTGCAGGCTTACATTTTACTAGTGATGAGATTCATTATGTAGGATGTGGAGATACAAGCGTTCTCGTACTTATTAACCCAATGAAGGTAGTAGGTATTGGTGAGTCTAAGGGTAGATGTTATGAGTATTTACCAATTATGACTGTTCCTACAGATGAAGCAACAGAGATTTTACATGACCTAGACTTTGATACACTAGAGCTTGATGAGAGTTATGCTGTACGTGAATTAGATAACTTAGCTGAGAAGGCTAAAGAAGGATTTACAGAAGAGCGTAAGAAGTATGATTTCAATCTCCCTGCCCTATCTGCTGTAGAAGTTTATACAATTGTAAAGAGTCTTGATGAAATAAAACAAGAAATATCTAAAAGAATTGTAGAAATTGATTAAATTTGTAGTCCCAGGGATAAAACCCTGGGATTATATATATTATGATAAAAAAGAACGCAACAAAGAGAATCTCTAAAATACCTAAAAAGGTAGTCAGTAAAACAAGATGCCATGGGACCATGACAGAGTCAGCATTTTGGAGCTTTATACGCAGTGCACTTAGACAAAAGTCTAGATTTTGGAAGCCTATTACAGAATGCAAGCTTAAAGCACGCAGATTGTACAAGGGCACAAATAAGAGACAAAAGTTTGAGTATCAATGCAATGTATGTAAAAACTGGTTCATAGAGAAGAAAATAAATGTTGACCACATTAATGCTGCAGGTAGCTTAAGAAGCTCAAAAGACCTGCCAGGATTTGTAGAGAGATTATTCTGTGAGGTAGACAACTTACAAGTCTTATGTGAAAAATGCCATGACAAAAAAACAAAAGCAGATAAACATGAAAAGGACAATTACCAAGCTTAACAACAAGAAGCATGCAGATCTAGTAGATCACAATGTAAGAGAATGTATTCAAAAGAAAGAAGACTATGAAATTGAATACAGAGGTAAGTCAATGATACTTACACCAGAAGAACTCAAAACAAAATGTGTTGGCAGACAGTATATTGCTGAGCCAAAGTATGGGGATAAGCCATATCATTTGCTATCCTATCTTTGGGAACCCACTAAAATATCAGAAAAATGAGTAGTGAAGAACAAGTAGTAGTTTCTATTAACAGACAGCCATCTTTTACAGAGATATGGCATGAAGGCTCTGTTACATATAATGAAACAGAATACATGTTTTGGTTAATCAATCCTAGAGGACTTGATGAACAAGGACGTGAATATGAAATGGAGATAAGATGGTGGTTTAAACAAGTACCAATGGAGATTAGATCCATGAGTGAACAAATTATTAAAGACTTTAAAGAAAACAGACATGATAGTCCAAACAGTACACGAGATTCTAAATCCATTTGATGTAGAAGTTAAACAATTAGGATATGGTGTGGCATTGTTTATGATTGTAGGTAGTATTCATTCTAATCCTCAATTTATTGTAAGGTTTTATAACACAGGACAGCTTAGAACTGTTGATCAAAATGATCTCTCTGTATATGGTAATCCCACTGCAGGAGAAGATTTGGTTCCAGATCCTGATGTAGTAACTAAATTACCAGCAAATGCAAGAAGAAACATGGATTTTTTAAACAAACAAACAGACAAATGATACAAGGAACAGTAAAAACAGAAGCTCAATACAGAGCAATTTATCTAGACAGTAGTTCTAGTTTAAAGGATTTCTCCACAGACAGGAGAAAATACCATAAGAAATATATACTTAACGAAGTAGTTGAGGATGAAGACAGTAAAGCTGCCACAATGGGCAGAATGGTGGAGACATTACTAATGGAACCACAGTTCTTTGATGAAAGATTTCATTTATCTACATGCATGACTACACCCACTGGTCTTATGCTAGAGTTTGTAGAAGCTTTATATAAGCACACTGCAGAAGCTACAGCTGAAGATGGTATGATAACTAGAACCTTTGAAGACTTAGCTAAAGATGCATATACAGATTCAGGGTTTAAGATTAAACTAGATGCTGTGTTGACTAAGTTTATAGGATCTGATGCTGAGGTATATTACAAAGAGATTAGAGAGGTGAGAAGCAAAGGATTGACAGTAGTAACTACACAAGACATTACAAATGCTGAGAAGATTGTAACAGAGTTAAAGACTAATCCAGTTACAGCAGACATTGTAAACTTAGTAGATGATGTACAGTATTCTGTGCACAATCAGTTACAAGTTGAGGGATATGAAGTGTTTGGTCATATGTTTAAGAGCATGATGGATTTGGTACATGTAGATCACGCAAATAAGAAAGTACAAGTGTATGATCTTAAATGTACATGGTCTGTAGAGAACTTCTACAATGAGTATTACCTTTATAGAAGAGCTTACATTCAAGGATTTTTATATCATAAAGCTGCAGAGTCTTGGGCTAGTGAAATGGGATATGGAGATTATAAAATACTATATCCTAAGTTTATTGTCTGTGACAGCACAAACTATATGAATCCTCTGATTTATGCAATGTCTGATATAAATATGGTGGATGCTCGTGCTGGATTTGAGCACAAAGGAAGAGAATATCCAGGTGTTCAACAACTCATTGAAGATCTTAAATGGGCTTTAGAGAATGACAAATGGAACATATCACAAGAAAACTATTTAAGTAATGGTATTGTAAAACTAGGGTAAAACACATATGGAATTTAAAAAAACAATAACAACTATTTTTTTTGTTCCCACACTTAATATTGATAGAGATATACTTAAACAAAATAACTTTATTAATGGTTTTAGTAAAGATATTAGAAGAGAGATTCAATATGAAAACTCCATCTATCTTTTATTTAAACCAATAAACTTAGACAAGTTTAGATACTTTCTAGAAGAAGAGTATGAAAGAACAAAAGCTATTATAGATGATTATGATTATGAAGATGGATATGTTGTAGTAGTTTACAAACTAGATATTACATATAAAAAAGACTTCAAACTAATTAAAGAAGGTAAATATTCTCAAACTTCTAAAAAATTCCAATCACTGTTTCCAAAAACAATGAGAGTTTATATAAGTACAAATACTTTTGAGACTAAAACTACTCTTCAGTATCGTATATTTAATAAAACAGAAGACTTGAAAGAGTTTTGGGAAGAAAAAATTGATATGCAATTAGATGAAAATAGTGAAGTTTGGACAATATTTTTGGAAGATAAAGAATCATTAGACCTTGATAAAATTAAACAATATGTATAACAGTGATATACTAACCCATCTAATCAGTAAATATGGTATAGATGATGTAATTAAATTCTGTGACATGGAGAGTGAAAAGAATGCTCTCCTAGCAGGATCAGTAGACAAAGACAAGCAGCACTATCCAGAACCTAACGAATGGAAGTTTGAGAGAGACTGGTGGGCTCAATCAGGTAAACAATTAAAAAGCAGAATATGACAGGAAAAGAACTATTAGAAGCCTATCCTAGGGCAGCTGAAGTTATTAATGAATTTTATCATACAAAGATGATAGAATCATTGAATACAGAAGATGTGCCACAAGAGTATAAGGATCTATTAAAGGAACAAGAGTTTGATAATGAATACGTTTCAAAGTTTATAGATGCAAATCCTAGGATTTTGTTTGATGTATTTGATTCAAATGGTGTCTACATAGAAATATTAGTAAGTTATAGTAAAAATGAGGCAGAATTTACTTATGGTGTTATAGATGATAATGAAATGAATACAGAGCCTACTATGTATAACAGTAGAATAGAAGCTGAGAAAGTAGCTGTTGGAAAAGCATTTCAACTTTTAAATGACAAATTATAATGTAAAATAACTAAATTAGTTGAAAATAATAAATTTAGTTATTTAGAATTTTCAAAATGTCTTGGTTTGTATGAAGGGCTGTTGTATATTCGCAGCCCTTCATTATTTAACTAATAAAACACAAATTAACATGGATTTAGGATTAGAAGCCTTGAGCAAAATTACCATTTTTAGTAAGTACGCAAAGTACATCCCTGAACTAAAAAGAAGAGAGACCTGGGACGAGATAGTAGACAGATATGAGAACATGATGGTTAAGAAGTATCCTAATCTAGAGACACAAATCAAAGACAGTAGTACATTCATCAGAAAGAAGAAAGTCTTACCTTCTATGAGAGCTCTTCAGTTTGCAGGACCTGCAGCTGAGGTGAACAACTCACGCATTTACAACTGTTGTTTCCTACCAATTGATAGTGTTCATAGCTTCAGTGAGACTATGTTTCTATTATTAGGAGGTACAGGTGTAGGTTATTCTGTACAGAAGCACCAAGTAGACCAACTACCTACAATTATTAAGCATGAGCGTTACAAGAACAGAAACTGGCTTATTGAAGACAGTATTATGGGTTGGGCTGATGCTGTAAAGGTCTTGATGAAGTTCTATTTTGAAGGAGGTCTTAAGCCTAAGTTTGACTTTAGAGCTATTAGACATAAAGGAGCACGATTAGTGACAGCTGGTGGTAAAGCACCTGGTCCTGAACCATTAAAGATTTGTCTAGCACACATAGACGCAGTTATGGAACGTAAAGAACATGGATCAAAGCTTACACCTTTAGAATGTCATGATATCTTATGTCATATTGCTAACTCTGTGTTAGCAGGTGGTATTAGAAGATCAGCTATGATTGCTCTATTTAGCCATGATGATGAAGAAATGATTACATGTAAGTATGGCAACTGGTGGGAACTAAACGAACAACGTGGTAGAGCTAATAACTCTGCAGTTCTTAAGAGAGGTGAGACATCACAAGAAGAGTTTATTAGCTTATGGAAACGTATTGAAGCATCAGGAAGTGGTGAACCAGGTATCTATTGGTCTAATGACCTAGATTGGGGAACTAATCCTTGCTGTGAGATTGGATTACGTCCATATCAGTTCTGTAACCTATGTGAAGTGAATGTATCTGATATTACATGTCAGGAAGATCTTAACGATAGAGTGACAGCAGCTGCGTTCTTTGGTACATTACAGGCAGGCTTTACAGACTTTCATTACCTACGTGACATATGGAAGATGACAACCTTTAAAGACGCTCTATTAGGCATAGGAATGACTGGTATAGCTTCTGGTGAGGTGCTAAAATACAATCTAGAAGTGGCAGCAGCTGTGGCTAAGAAGACAAATCAATTAATCACTGAGATTATTGGCACCAACGAAGCAGCTCGTATTACATGTATCAAACCTTCAGGAACTACATCATTAGTCTTAGGTACAGCAAGTGGTATCCATGCTTGGCATGCTCCTTACTATCTACGTACAATGAGATTTAACAAGAGTGAAGACCTTGCACAATACTTGATGATCAATCATCCAGAGTTGTGTGAAGATGATGTATTACGTCCTACAGATACTTTATGTGTACGTATCCCTGTTAAAGCTCCAGAAGACTCTATTCTACGTACAGAGACAGCAATTGATACGCTAGAGCGTGTTAAGAGATTCTCTACAGAATGGGTAAAATCAGGACATATTAATGGTGCTAATACACATAACGTCTCAGCAACAATATCTGTCAAAGAAGGAGAATGGGAAACTGTAGGAGATTGGATGTGGACTGAACAGGAACACTATAATGGTCTTTCTGTATTACCAGCCTTTGATCATACATATAAGCAAGCTCCATTCGAGGACATTACAGAAGAACAATACAATGCACGCATTAACACATTGAAAGCCATAGACTTAAACAAGGTGATGGAGATTGATGACAAT
>Ga0304730_1002579_pt1 | contig 12837 bp, 7 predicted proteins | sample M_130628_MF_Meta_FD_190474 | JGI IMG/M metagenome (GOLD analysis project Ga0304730, IMG submission 190474) | Freshwater microbial communities from Lake Montjoie, Canada to study carbon cycling - M_130628_MF_MetaG (v2) (version 2) | ecosystem: Environmental > Aquatic > Freshwater > Lake | place...
GATCTATTTGTCCGTCGGATTCGGTCTGATCCTCGCCCTTTCCTCCGTTCTGTTCCGCGGACTGTCGGTGGTGCTCGTCACCGCAGCGGCGCCGGTGATCGGGGTGCTGTGGACGCTCGGACTCATCCGTTCGATCGGCCTTCAGGACAACCCATTCAGCCATATCATCCTGCCGGTGCTTCTCAGCCTCGTCGGCTTTGCCGACTCGGTGCACATGATGGTCGACATCCGCCGAGGCCTGGCGACTGGTCTCGCGCCGCGCGCGGCCTGCCGCCGGGCACTCGGCACCGTTGGTGTCGCCTGCTTCCTGACGATGATCACGACCGCCATCGGGATGGCCTCGTTGTCGCTGGCACGCCACGAAACCGTGCGTGACTTCGGATGGTCGTGCGTGATCGGCGTGGCCGCCACCTGGGTGGCGGTATTGACGGTGCTGCCGCTGTGCTGCGCCACGCCCTGGAGCCGAGTCCTCGCCCGGGGCGCCGGTCGCGAGGTGATCGGCGGCCAACTTCACCGCGTCGCTCGCGGGATCGACTTCACACTCCGACATGCGGGGATCACGAGCGCCGTGACGATCGGCCTGTTTGCAGCCCTCGGCGTGGTGACGCTGCGTCTCCAACCCGATGACAGGAAGGCGAACATCCTCCCGCCGGGGAGCCCCGCGCAGCGTGCCCTCGACCAGATCGACACGGCCATGGGTGGGCTCGACGTCTGCTCGGCCGACCTCCAGTGGACCGGCGACCCGGCGCCGGAAGAGGTGGCTGATGTTCTGGGCGAGGTCGATCGGATCCTGGCCGCGGAACCGCTGCTCGGTCACCCGCTCTCCGTCTGCCGCCTCGTCGACGCGCTGCCGGGCGAGGGGCCCGCACGCGAGCGGATGGACCTCCTCGATCTCCTTCCACCGCCCCTCAAGGACACCCTTTACAATCCGGTCGCGCGGACGGCGAGGGTGACGTTTCGCGTGCCTGACCGCGGCACGGTGGCCTGCAAGCCGACGTTCGAACGTGTCGATGATGGGCTGCGTCGGATCGAGGCGGCCCATCCCGGCTTTGCGATCACGCTCTCCGGTGAGCCGATCATGCGCTGGCGTGATCTCTACCAGGTGGTGATCGACCTGGCCCGCAGCCTCGGGACGGCGGCGTTCGAGATCCTCGTGGTGATGGTGGTGGCGTTCCGCTCGCTGCGTCTGGGGCTGATCGCGATCGTTCCCAACATGCTGCCGCTGGCGGCGGCCGGCGGCTGGATGGTGCTCACCGGACAACCGCTCGACATCGTCTCCGTGTGCGCCCTGACGGTCTGCCTGGGGATCGCCGTCGATGACACGATTCACTTCCTCTCACGATACCGCTTCGAACTCGATCAGGGGCTCGACAAGCAGACGGCGATCCGCCAGGCGTTCGCCGAGGTGGGCACCGGGATGATCATGACGACGATCGTCCTCGTCGCCGGATTCTCCTCGGTGTTTGCCAGCGACAGCCGCGACCACCGGGCGTTCGCCTCACTCGGCGTGGTCACACTCGGGATCGCCCTGCTGTGCGACCTCTTCTGTCTGCCGGCGCTGGTGGCGGTCTTCGACAGGCCACCGAAAGCGTCGGGGGTTGCTGCGCCCGCGAGTCTCACCGACTAGGGCAGCATGACCTCAGCGTCGGCTGCCGCTGCGAGGCTCTTCGTCTTCCCGACCACTTCGATCGTGAGGGGCCGATTCCCCGCACGACGCCGTCGGACGGTGATACTCCCGTCCGATCGGGCCGTGACGTCGATGAGGTGATCCTGGAGGCGGATAGCAGTTACGGTCAACTCCGGCCACTCGGCAGGGAGACGCGGAGCGATCCGGCAGCCTTCGGCCGTCGGCTCGAAGCCGAGGAAGCCGTCGAGCATCGCCTGGGGCACGAGGACGCTTTCCATGAATTCTGCATCCACTCCGAGTCCGCCGGCCGGGCCTCCTCCCTGGAGCGTACCGCGTCCCTTTTCTGGAGCGTAATACGCCCGGTAGCCCCCCTCTTTCTGCACCTCGTCGTACCAGTCGAGGATCTCCCGGAGCCGCCGCCAGGCGTCGTCAGGCCCAAGGGTGGCAAGGCGAGCCATGATGTCGTGGTAGCTGAAGCCTAGGACAGCACCACCGTCCTGCACCTGCCCTCCCCAGGGGATTGTTTCCGGCCCCGACCACATCCACGCATAGGTCTCGACGTTGCGTCTCGTCGTCGCCCGCGGGGCGCAGCGCCAGTGGTAGATGTCGGTGCCGCGTGATGTGTCCCCTTCGACCTCACGCTTTCCGTCGAGCCAGGCGAGGATCGAATCCGCCTGTTCCGCCGAGGCCATGCCGTATTGAATCGCCTCGAGATTCACAAACGTAAAGCCGTAGTCGTAGGCCTTGCCGGTTGCGTCGATCCAGCCGACAAACCGCCCCGTCGTGGGATTCCAGAACCGAGTCTGGAAATCGGATCGCATGGCAGCGACGAGTTCACGGAGGTCCACCGGATCGAATGGCGCATCGGCGGCCTCACCAGCCGGTGGTGTGATTCCTGCTGTCGGGATCATCCACTCGCTGTGACGCAACACCGCCTCCTCGAGAACAGCCAGTCGGAGCAAGGCGTCAGCCAAGTACATCGTTGCCAGCGCGTCATGGCCACCGAAGGGCAGCAAGTCCCAGTAGTTGTTTCCCACGCCGATGCCGGGAAGCAGTCGCGTCGTGCCGTCAGGCTGCACATCGAGGCCGGAGCGTCCGTCGTGGCCGACCCAGGGGACCACGACGTGTTTCTCTTCGCGGACACGGAACTCATTCAAGGCGAAGCGGGCGGCCCTCCGCATCCGTGGCAACGATGCGCGGAGAAAATCGCTGTCGCCAGTCCAGAGAGCGGTCTCGGCACAGCCGCGGATGAAGAGGGCGTTGGTGATCGGGTGGCGGGTGTCGATCGCCGTGAAGATGGACTTCAGCGTTACGGTGGCGCCATTCGCCCCGTCGATCTCGATCGAGTATCCGGTGAGGATCCCCGCATAGCCGGGCTGTAGGTAGAGCGGCAGGTTGATGACCGCCAGGCTCCCGTCGGCCGGTGGGAGCGGCAGCGGCACGCCTGTCGACGGCTGCCAGCCCTCCTGCCCCTCAATCCGCCACCGCAACCGGGCGGTCGCACCAGTGGGGAGTTTCTCGGCGGCCCATTCGATCCGGGCAAAGGGGGCGACGATCGTGCCACAGCGGAAGGAGGGCGTGGTGAGCGTGACGCGGTCGGAACCAACATCAAGGAGCATGCCGCGGAGAGGATCGGCAGTCTCGCGGGAAGTGGCTCCGTCGATCTGAAACCCTCCCGGCGGCGTGATCGCCTGGAGCCCGAACTGCCGGACCGCCCACCCGTCGCCGGCGATGGAAAAATGCCAGCCGGAACCGGTGCTCTGCTGCCAGGCGGGAAAGGGCCAGCCCTCGGAATGGGCCATGCCCCGATGCTGCTGCATGGAAACGTAGCCGGCATCGTCGATGCGTCGCCGGAGCAACGATTCCCGATAGTGCTGTCGCGGACGCTCAGAGGCCCACAGCGTGGCGTGCGGCAGCCAGCCGTCCCAGAGCGTGCAGTTGCTCTTCGCACTCCCGTGGTGAAAGGCATGAAAATCATCGAGGAGCGCCATGGCGTTTTCCTGCCCCGGAACGACGAAGCGTGGAAAATCCTCGGCAGCCGTGGCCGCTCCTCCGATCGCGAGCACAATCGCGACGAGCGCGGCGGTACATAACGACAGACAGCTGATGGTTCGCACTCCGGCGTGAGGTGGGGACTGCTGTGAACGCGGAGCATTCAGTCTAGCGACGATCGGATCCCACTGTTTCGAGGAGCCGGGGGTCGGTGGCAGCCGGAGCGAGTTGGGCTATGCTGCCCCCGAGTCGGAGGCTTTCACCGCCCCCGGCGGCTTGGGCCATTCGATGGCCGCAACAGTCTTGTGTAGAGCATCTCGTGCTCCGCGGCCATGCGGTCGGCCGTGTGACGAGCGAGAGACAGTTCGTGGCCGTGCCGGCCACAGCATGCGGCAAGGTCAGCGTCGTCGAGCAGCGTGCCGATCGCGCGGGCCAGATCGGCCGGATCACCCGGCACATGCAGCCGTCCGGCCTGTTCACCGTCGAGTAGTTCTGGAAATGCGCCGTGCGACGGCGCCACGACAGGCACTCCTGAAGCCATTGCCTCGATGACAGGAATCCCCTTCGCCTCGGGAAACACAGTCGGCATTGCAAAGACATCGATCGAGTCGAGCAGCCGGAGCTTGCCCGGCCGGTCCACCTGCCCAAGCCAACGAAACCGATCTGCGACGCCAAGTTCCTGCGCCAGCGTCAGGCACCGCGACAGATAGCCGTGTTCCGAGCCTACCTCCGCACCAGCGGCCAGCACCTCCACGTCATGATGCTGTGCGAGCAATGGCAGGCTCCGCACGAGTTGCTCGAGCCCCTTCTCCGGACAGGCCCGCGCGAGCATTCCCACCACCAGCCGGCCACTGCGGGCCTGCCGTCGGGCGGCCAGATCGGGGGCCGCGGCCGGAAATCCGCTTCGGTCCAGACCATGGGGGATGACCACGATTCGTTCCAGCGGCACGGCGAGGTAGGCAGCCATGAACTCAGCGAAGTGATGATTGAGCGCCACGAACTGATCGACGTCGGCGGCGCGCTCCCGCAGCAGCTGCCGGATGCGGCCGTAGTGCGGAGCGGGAATCTGCTCGATGAAGATGTCCTCGCCGGAGAGCGTGCAGACGACCTTCGCGGCGGTGGCCTGCTTCACCCTCCGTGCCAGGCCTACGAGCAGCGCGTTGGAGAGATGCACGACGTCGGGACGAATGTCGGCAGCCAACCAGTTCGCGAGTTTCTCCACCTCCTTTCGCTGGTGCCCCTGTTCACCTGCGAGCGTCGATGCCGTCAGCGGCCCCAGATCGGCCGGGCGGGTCGAACCGGTACTGCTGGAGAGCCACTCCAGCAGCCAGCGAGAATCGAACAGCCTGCCGAGAACCGCGTCGAGAAACCGCGGGGTGTGCCGGAACAGGGGCACGTGTTCCTCAAGCCAGACTGAAACACCCCCCATCACGATCCGGTCGACGGCGACGTTCTCCTCGTCGGTGGTCGTGGGCACATACGCCGGCACCAGCATCGCATCGCAGCCCCGCGCCAGCAGACCGCGCACGAGGGCATTGTCGTGGAGGCATGATCCGCAGAGCCTGCCCCCGGCGCCGGCGGTGATGTGGACGATCTTCATGGCAGGCTTTTCAGCTCGATTGCAGGCCAGGTGTTCAGGTCAGGCCGGAGCCAGTGCGCCCGGCGAGATGCACGAGCACGAGCGCCAAGTCCGCCGGCGTGATGCCGCGGACGCGGCCCGCCTGCCCGAGCGTCTGCGGGCGAATCCGTTCGAGCTGCTCGCGGGCCTCGGCGCGGAGGTGTTGCACGTTCGCATATTCGAAGCTCGGCGGGATCGACCGCGACGCCACCGCTCGCTGCCGCTCGATCCGTTCGCGTTCCACCTTCACGTAGCCGGCATAGTGAATGTCGTTTTCCACCTGCTCGGCGACATCCGGCGATACGGTTGCCAGTGATGGCAGGGCGGCGACGCAGTCCTGCCAGCCCACCTCCGGTCGCTTGAGGCGATCGAAGAGCGTGACGCCCTCGATTCGTGTGCCGGCCAGCATCGCCACCGCCGCCTCGATCCCAGCCGTTTTTGCGGCCAATCGCGCCAGGCGTTCGGGCTCGGCGAGTCCGAGTGCCGCGGCCAGGGGCGTGAGCCGGCGGTCGGCATTGTCGTGCCGCAGGGCGAGCCGGTGCTCCGCGCGGCTGGTGAACATGCGATAGGGTTCGTCCACGCCCCGGGTGACGAGGTCGTCGATCAGCACGCCGATGTAGGAATCTTCACGGGCCGGCACGAATGGCTCGCGTCCCGCTGGCACCAGGGCCGCGTTCGCACCGGCCACCAGACCCTGCGCGGCGGCCTCTTCGTAGCCGGTGGTGCCGTTGATCTGCCCGGCGAAGAAGAGCCCCGTCACGAGCTTGCTTTCGAGCGCCGATGTGAGTTGGTCGGGCGGGCAGTAGTCGTATTCGACGGCATAGCCGTAGCGGATGATCTGCGCCCGGGCGAGGCCCGGCACGAGACGGATCATCGCATCCTGCACGTCGCGGGGGAGGCTCGTGGAGATGCCGTTGACGTAGACCTCCTGCGTCCGCCGCCCCTCCGGCTCCAGAAACAGCTGGTGGCTTTCCTTGTCGGCAAACCGCACCACCTTGTCCTCGATGCTCGGGCAGTAGCGGGGCCCACGAGACTGGATCTGCCCCGAATACATCGGCGCGCGGTGGAGGTTGGCCCGGATGAGGTCGTGTATCTCGGCTGTCGTCCGCGTGATCCAGCAAGACATCTGCTCCTGCTCGATGCTGTCGGTGAGGAATGAGAATGGCTGCGGCCGCTCGTCACCCGGCTGCACATCGAGCTGCGAAAAGTCGATTGACCGCGCCGACAGCCGACAGGGCGTGCCCGTCTTGAAGCGGTCGATCCGAAAGCCGAGGGACACAAGCGCCCGACTCACGCCCGCTGTGGTCCCCTCCCCTGCCCGACCGCCGGGAACTTGCGCCTCGCCAGTGTGCATCACCGCCTGCAGGAAGGTGCCCGTGGTGAGCACGACTGCCTGAGCGCGATACTCCGCATCGCCACGAACGCGAACGCCGGCGATCCGCCGTGACTGCCCGCCAGCCGCTCTGGCCTCCTCAACGATCAGGTCTTCAACCGTCTCCTGACGCAGGTCGAGACCGGCGGTCTCTTCGACGATCCGCTTCACCTCCATCTGGTAGAGCTTCTTGTCGGCCTGCGCGCGAGGGCCGTGCATGGCTGGCCCCTTGGACCGGTTGAGCACGCGAAACTGGATGCCCGTGGCATCGATGGCACGGGCCATGACACCGCCGAGGGCATCGACCTCGCGGACCAGCTGCCCCTTGCCCACGCCGCCGATGGCGGGATTGCAGCTCATCTGGCCGACGGTGTCGCAGTTGGTTGTGAGCAGGGCCGTTCGAGCCCCCACTCTGGCAGCTGCGCAGGCCGCCTCCACGCCGGCGTGGCCGGCCCCGATCACGATCACGTCGTAGTCGTAGGTCGATGGCATCGAGGATCTGTCTCAGCACCGGGCTGGAGGGCCTCATGGTGAGGCTGCCTGAGCAAGAAGGCATGGCCCGTCATGCCTCGCCATGCCGGACCATGGTACCTCACTCGCAGAAAGCGACCTCCGGCGGGCATTCTGATCCCTTCTTCAGCCCTCTGCCGAAGATCCCTGCGTACCCCACATTTGGGTGAATGAAAGGCCGCCGGTCGAAGAAGTCCGTCCTTGGACTTCCCCAACGCGGACCCTGAGTTCCTTCAGTCACCGGAAACCCGGCGTCTCGCTTCCTGCGAATCTGCTTCCTCCAAATCTGCGAACGCCGACGGCCATCCTGGCCGAGACTTGATTCCACTTTGTTTCTTGTGGAGCAAGTCCTCAGAGGCATAGTCCGTCGGCACAGCGACCGATTCCAGGGGCGGCCGTCGGGACACCAGAAAACATCGTATTTCGGCCGTGGAAGCCACCGAGGGGCGGTGGCCCGCGATCCGGACAATTAGGAAAATATCTTTCCTAGCAATCCCGAGGCGTCACGCTGCGGCGCGGATCGGTGCCGCCGATCGCGGCGGGGCGAGCTTGAAGAGCGCGAAGAGGTCGTCTTGCGTGAGGCCGCTCGCCGCGGGAGCCTCCGCCTGCGAGAGGATCGTGTCGGAGAGATCACGCTTCCGACGGAGCACCTCGTCGATCCGCTCCTCGATCGTGTTCGCCGACAGAAACCGGGTGACCGTCACCGCTCCCACCGCTCCGATGCGATGCGCCCGATTGATCGCCTGATCCTCGACGGCAGGATTCCACCAGCGGTCGAAGAGAAACACATACTGCGAGAACTGCAGGTTCAAGCCCACGGCGCCCGCGCCGTAGGAGAGCAGCAGCACCGAGTGTTTTTTCTCCTGTTTGAACTGCCGGATCGTCTCGTCGCGGGCGGTGGTCGACATCCCGCCGTGGTATTCGAGCGCCCCGAATCGCGAGAGCCTGCCGCGAAGCCGGCCAAGCGTCTCCACCCACTGGCTGAAGACGAGCGCCTTTTTACCGCTGGCATGGATCTCTTCGAGATCGGCCTCCAGACAGTCGAGCTTGGCGCTCTCCCCGGTGAAGGTGTCGAAATTGCAGATCTGCTTGAGCCGGAGCACCAGTTCGAAGACGTTCTGAATCGTCGCCTCCTGCCCGAGTTCGGAGAGCCGCAGCACTCCCTCCTCCTCCGCCCGGCGGTAGGTCTCACGCTGCTCAGGCGAGAGTTCGATGCGTTCGTCGCGGTTGAGTCGCGGCGGCATGTCCTTGAGCACCTTGTCCTTCGTGCGGCGGAGCACATGGTCGGCAGCGGCGGCACCCATCGCCTTCGGCGACATCCGTTCGTGAAGGTGGCCGGGCGCGATGAATTCGAACACGCCCACGAGGTCATCGGAGCTGTTTTCCACAGGCGTGCCCGTGAGGGCCCAACTGCGGCGGCGGGGCACCGACCGCACCGCCTCGCTCGTCTGACTTGAGCGGTTCTTGATCCGCTGCGCTTCGTCGAGCACCATCAAATCGAATGACAATCCAAGTTCTGCGATCAGGTCCCGGTCGCGGACGAGCGCCTCGTAATTGGCCACCTTCACCGGCACGTCGGTGAGCGACCACTGCCACCGCCGCCGCTGCTGGTCTCCTTCGATCACGGCCACGAGAATCTCCGGCGCCCAGTCGGCCAGTTCCCGGGTCCAGTTGGAGACAAGCCCCTTCGGGCAGACCACGAGCACGCGGCGGGCCTGCCCCGACCGCACGAGCAGCCGGATCGACGAGATCGCCTGCATCGACTTGCCGAGTCCCATCTCGTCGGCCAGCACCGCGCCGTGCCGCGGCATCAAAAACGCCATGCCGTCAAACTGAAAAGGAAAAGGCTGCCGCGGAAACTCGAGGCTGCTCGTTTCCAGGATCGTCTCGAGATCAGGCTGCAGCAGATAGAAAAACCGCTCCGAGAGCTTGACGACGTCGGCTGGCGGGGCGATCCGCGTGCGTTTGGGCGTTGACGCCGAGGGCCCGGCATCCGCCTCGGCCTCCAGCCCTTCGGGAGGCAGCCCGTGCAACGACGTCACCGCGGAGTCGGCAGGTGGCTCCATGCGCCGCGGCGCCGCCGGTGGCTGCGCGGCCGGCGACTGGAAGTGGAAACTCTGGACGGCCGGACGCGTGTCAAACAGACCGACCCGCGTAACGACGGGCCGCGGCACGTCGATCGGAAACCGCAGCGCCGCGGGCCGGGCGATCCGCGGCTCCACGCGGGGCGCGACCGCCACCCCGGGCAGCGCCAGTTCTGTCGCCCGCCACGAATGCACCAGCCGGTTCTCGGCGGGGTCTGCTGTCATCGAACACTCCATCGCGCTCTTCAAACGCTCATCCGGGCAAGCCTGGCAGCACGGTCACCGCCGCTGGGCCTCGTCGATCGCAGCACGAATCCGTTCGAACGGCTCGCAGAGATCGACCGCGGCCGCGAGTTCCTCGAGCCGCTCCCGCAGGTCGTCCCCCCGGGCTGCGTCCGTGACATGCGGGCTCACACTGGCATTGCCGATCGTGAAGCTGCCGGTGCCGACCGCGCTGCCAAACGTGGCTGCCGGACTGCCCGAAGAGGCGCCTCTGATAAGTGCGACGGGCAGCTTCGTGTGGCTCCGCACGTGCATCATCGGCTCCAGATCGGTCAGCACCACCTCCGGCGTCACGGTGCCTTCGCCCAGCAGCGTGCCGCCGATCTGCTGGCCGTGCAGATGCGACTGCAGCGTGGAGCCGAAGAGGATCTGCTGCGCCCGCGACACCTTCACAGGGGCCGTGCAATGAAACTCCAGCGGCCTCCCCCATGGGTCAACGAGCAGGTAGCCGCCGAAGACGCCGTGCGTTCCCGACTCGACCGCTGTGAGAAATCCGTAGGCCTTGGGCCCAGCAACCGCTCCGCCCGCTGCCTCGGCTGACTTCTGCTCCATGCTGCTGCGATCCCTCCGCCCGACACCCGGCAGCCGCGCCCCTGCGGCCAACCCCCGCCGAACCATCCATCGGGCATCCCACCCGGCCACTTGAGCGGCACTATCCCGACCTCCCGCCTCCCGCCCCGCAGGCCAGCGTTACGGAAGCTGGGAAAACTCTGACGGCAAGGCCCTTTGAAACGCCACGACGTGGAAAAGAACCCTCATGCTGCCTAAGATAGGACTGCGATTGGGCCCCTCCGCCGCGAGAGCACTCATGAACGACGTTCCGCCGGTCTGTACACAACTCGATATTTCGGCCATCACGGTCAGTCACAGCCTTCCAGCCCCGACGCCGACGGCCGACGCCGCAGAAACCAACCGCTTGCTCCGCGACATGGTCGCCTTGCAGCATCGGTCTTGCGAAATACTCGCCGAACTCGTGAATCAGGTCTCGCTCCAGCAGCGGCAACGCAACGCCGAACTCAAGGCGTGGAAGGAAGCCAACCCAAAGCTTGCCGACGCCTGCCGGCATGCCGCCGAGTCGCTGTCGAAGGTGCACACCGAGTTTCTCTCGAACATCGCCAACGAGGCCTACGACAACGCCGAAAGCTTCTCCGACAGCGACTATGCACTCGGGGATTTTCTCGACCGCTTCGGCCCGCGGCTCGCCCACTTCAACGGCGTGCTGCAGTTGTTGTCGCAGTTGAGCGCCCAGCCACCGCAACCGCCGGCGGAAAAGCCCACGGAAGGCTGAGCCGACGCCCACGGTTTCTTGCGAGCCGGTCAATCGCTGTCTGCCGGCACCCCGTCCAGCCTTTCACCCCCCGGAATTCCTCCATGACCACGCCGTCCGCCTCCCAGCCCGCTGTCCCTGCCGCCGCTGGAAAGCCGCCCGTATTCGAGGTGGCCACTGCCGCAGCGATGGCCGCAGCCCGTGAACGGCTCGATGCCCACACGGTCGAGATGATGGCCTGGCACTTCCATCCCTCCACCGGCTGTCCGTTCTGGCTCGACTACGTGAAGTCGCTGTCGTTCGATCCGCTCAAAGAGGTGAAGTGCTACGAAGACCTCAAGAAGTTCCCGCCGTTCGAGGATGAGTGGCTCCGCGGCGGCCCGGTCCGCCGCTGGGTGCCGAAGGGCATGGCCGACAAGCCAATGTTCGTGTTCGAGACCGGTGGCACGACCGGTGTGCCCAAGTCCCGCGTCAACCACCGCGACTTCCGCACCGACTACGAGATGTTCAGCGACACGCTCCCCGAGGAATATTTCCCACGCGGGGCCAACTGGCTGATGCTGGGCCCGAGCGGCCCACGCCGGCTCCGCCTCTCGATCGAGCACCTCGCCCAACACCGGGGCGGCATCTGCTTCTGCGTCGACCTCGATCCGCGCTGGGTGATCAAGCTCATCCAGAAGGGCTGGATGGAGCACCTCGAGGCCTACAAGCAGCACTGCATCGATCAGGCGATTACGATCCTCGAGGCCGGCCACGACATCCGCTGCATGTTCACCACGCCGAAGCTGCTGGAGTCCTTGGCGCTGGCGCTTGAAAAGAAGGGCACGACGATCCGCAAGGCGGGCATCACCGGGATTTTCTCCGGCGGCACCGAGTTCACGCCGCAGTGGACCCGATTTGCCGTGGAGGAACTGCTCGACGGCGCCTACATGACGCCTACCTACGGCAACACGCTCATGGGTCTGGCCGCCTCCCGGCCGGTCGTGCCGGCCGACGGCTACACGATCGCCTACTACGCCCCGCAGCCGCGGGCCGTGATCGAGGTCGTCGACTTCGACAACACGAACGAAGTCGTCCCCTACGGCGGCACCGGCCGCGTCCGCCTCACCACGCTCACCCACGAGACGTTCATCCCGGGATTCCTCGAACGCGACGAGGGCGAACGCGAACTCCCTTACGCCAAGTATCCCTGGGACGGCATCAGCGGCGTACGTCCGTTCCGAGCCCTGGCAGCCTCTACAACAGTGGGAGTTTACTGATGCACCTGCCCGCCTATCGTTTCGGCAAGCCCTACGAGTCGCTCGAACGCGACACGCTCGTCCACTTCCTCACCGGCGAAAAGGTGGCGGAAGTGAGTCAGGTTGGGGGTGCGATCGTCGGCCGAGACCTGCCGAAGGCTGCGCAGGCCCGCGCGGCACTGCTGGCCATCGATCCGGAGGAGATCGTCGAGCGGCTGCAGACCGCCGGCAATCTCTACGCCCACGGCACCCTTACCGTCGGCGATGAAAAGCAGTCGCCCGACGACTTCGTGAAGCAGCAGTCGGCGACCACCGGCCTGCCCGAATCGCTCTGCCGGGCCAACATGCAGAAAAACATGTTCGTGCTCGCCAACATGGACCGCATGCTCGATGCCCTCTCCCGCGGCCTGCCCCCTGAAATCCTCTGGAAGGGATACGGCACCGAGCATCGCGGTGTGGTCGTCAGCTACCAGGCTCAGTCACCGGTGCTGGGGCTCGTGCTGCCGAGCAATTCTCCGGGCGTGCACACGCTCTGGCTCCCCGTGATCGCGCTCGGCGTGGGCCTCGTGATGAAACCGGGTAGCCAGGAGCCCTGGACCCCCTACCGCATGACTGCCGCGATGATCGAGGCGGGCATCCCCGCCGAGGCGATCAGTCTCTATCCGGGCCCAACCGACGTCGGCGCCGGGATCCTCAACACCTGCCGTCGAAGCATGATCTTCGGCAGCGCGAAGACCGTCGAACAGTATCGGGCCAACCCCGGCGTGCAGGTGCACGGGCCCGGCTTCTCGAAGATCATCATCGCCGACGACATGGTCGACGACTGGGAGCGGCATCTCGACCTGAT
>Ga0304730_1002580_pt1 | contig 12830 bp, 7 predicted proteins | sample M_130628_MF_Meta_FD_190474 | JGI IMG/M metagenome (GOLD analysis project Ga0304730, IMG submission 190474) | Freshwater microbial communities from Lake Montjoie, Canada to study carbon cycling - M_130628_MF_MetaG (v2) (version 2) | ecosystem: Environmental > Aquatic > Freshwater > Lake | place...
GCCGCTTCAAGGACCTGTTCCAAGAGGTGTTTGACGCCGAATTCGCAACCGCCTTTAAGGCCGCTGGCATCACCTATGAGCACCGTTTGATCGACGACATGGTCGCTGCGGCCATGAAGTGGTCCGGCGGGTTTGTTTGGGCCTGTAAGAACTATGACGGTGACGTTCAATCCGACACGGTCGCACAGGGCTTTGGCTCGCTGGGTCTGATGACCTCGGTGCTGATGACCCCCGATGGCAAGGTTGTTGAGGCCGAAGCCGCCCACGGCACCGTGACCCGTCACTATCGCCAACACCAGAAGGGCGAGTCGACCTCGACCAACTCGATCGCCTCGATCTTCGCCTGGACCCAAGGCCTGAAGCACCGCGCCAAGCTCGACAGCAATGCGGAACTGGACCGCTTTGCCTCGACCCTGGAAAAGGTCTGCGTCGATACGGTCGAAAGCGGCTTCATGACCAAGGACCTGGCCTTGCTGGTCGGTGATCAACAGGGCTGGCTGACGACGGAAGGGTTCCTCGACAAGGTCGCGGAGAACCTGACCGTAGAAATGGCCTAAGTCATGGCATTTGGCGGCGTAATTCGAGAGCTTAAGCCTGCGGATCACGCCGCCTGGCTGCCCCTTTGGCTGGGCTATTTGGAATTCTATCGAGAGACCCTCGATGAGGAGACCAACGCCCTGACCTTTAAGGACCTGTCCACCAACACAGAGGGCATGTTTGCCTATGTGGCCGAGCAGGATGGGAATCTGGTTGGATTTGTCCATTGCGTGCCCCATCGGGCAACCTGGACCAAGACCAGCTACTGCTATCTTGAAGACCTGTTTGTCAGTCCCGATGGGCGGGGCGGCGGCGTTGGTCGGGCCCTGATCGAAGCGGTCTATGCCCGCGCCGATGAGATTGGATCGACCCGGGTCTATTGGCTGACCGATAAGAACAATACGACCGCGCAGGTCCTTTACGACAAGCTCGCCACGCGCATGTCGTTCATCCAATATCGCCGCTGATTCAGGGTCGGTCTCAAGGGGCTGAGCCCCTAAGATTCGTATCCTACTGGAAGAGGGCCTTGATGGCCTCTAGCCCTGCCTGAGCCTGTCCGCCGTCTGGCGCGCCGCCTTGGGCGAAGTCGGGCTTGCCGCCTGCGCCCTGCCCGCCCATGGCCAGCACAGCCGCCTTAGCGAGCTCTGCCGCATTGAACCGGCCGGTCAGGTCGTTGGTCACGGCCACCGTCACCGCCGCCTTGCCATCGAGCACGCCGATCAGAGCCACGACGCCGCTGCCGACCTGTTTCTTATAGTCCTCGGCAATGGGACGCAGGTCCTTGCCGCCAATGCCCTCAAGGATGCGGGCCATCAGCTTGATGCCGCCAATCTCTTCGACCGCAGCCGCCTCGCCGCCACCGCCGCCCATGGCCAGTTGACGCTTGGCGTCGGCCAAGTCCTTTTCCAGCTTGCGACGGTCGGCAATCAGGGCCTCGACGCGGGTGGTGACATCGGCCACGGGCACCTTGAACTGGTCGGCCAAGCCCTTGGCCACACCGGCCTGATCGAGCAGGAAGCGGCGGGCCGCCTCGCCGGTCAGGGCCTCGATGCGGCGAATGCCGGCCGCAACGCCGCCTTCAGACACGATCTTGAACAGGGCAATATCGCCGGTGCGGGCCACGTGAGTACCGCCGCAAAGCTCGACCGAATAGGCCTTGGCCGCGCCGTGAGCATGGTCTGGTGACAGGGCATCACCCAGTGTCAGGACGCGAACCCGGTCGCCATATTTCTCGCCGAACAGGGCCACAGCCCCGGCCTCAATGGCCTCTTCGGGAGCCATCTCTTGCGTATCGGCAGCGCGGTTTTGGCGGATGACCGCATTGACCTCGGTTTCGATCCGCTCGAGCTCGTCGGCGCTCAGAGGGCCGCCATGGCTGAAGTCAAAGCGCATGCGCTCGGCATCGACCAACTGGCCCTTCTGCGCCACATGGGCCCCCAGGACATTGCGAAGGGCGGCATGGACGAGGTGGGCGGCGGAGTGATTGGCGCGGATACGGACCCGGCGCTCAGCATCGACCGACAGGTTGACCTTGGTTCCGGCTGTCAAGCGGCCGGACGTGATCCGGACCTTGTGGTCGTGTAAGTCACCGGCCTGTTTTTGCGTATCGAGCACGACAGCCTCGCCGCCGTCCCAGGTCATGATGCCGGTATCGCCAACCTGACCGCCGCCTTCAGCATAGAAGGGGGTCTTGTCGGTAAGAAGATCAACCGTCTCGCCGGTCTCAGCCGCCGCGACCTCTTGGCCACCGGCCACGAGGGTGAGGACTTCACCGATAGCGTCGACATGGTCGTGGCCGATAAAGGCGCTGGCCCCCAGACGATCACGAACCGATAGCCAGATCTCGCCCTCGGCCTGTTGGCCTGAACCGGACCAGCTTTCGCGGGCCATCTGGCGCTGACGATCCATCGCCGCATCAAAGCCATCCGTATCGACGCTAAGACCCATGGCGCGCACGGCGTCTTGGGTCAGGTCGAGGGGGAAGCCGAAGGTGTCATAGAGCTTGAACGCAGTTTCACCGGCCAAGACACCGCCAGCGGTGAGGTTGGCGGTCGCCTCTTCAAGCAGAACCATGCCGCGTCCGAGGGTGCGGCGGAACCGCTCTTCTTCTTGGCGAAGGGTCTCCAAGATCAGGGCCGAGGCCCGCTGAAGCTCTGGATAGGCCCCGCCCATCTGAGCGATCAGGGTCGGTGCCAAGCGGTGCATCAGGGGCTCGGCGGCGCCCAACAGGTGGGCGTGGCGCATGGCCCGGCGCATGATCCGGCGCAGCACATAGCCGCGGCCTTCATTAGACGGGGTGACACCGTCGGCAATCAGGAAACAGCTCGAGCGCAGATGGTCAGCAATGACGCGATGCGAGGGCTGGCGGTCGCCAATGGCCTTGACGCCGGTCGCGGCCTCACTGGCGCTGATCAGGGTCTTGAACAGATCGGTATCGTAATTGTCGTGCACGCCTTGCATAACAGCGGTCAGGCGCTCGAGCCCCATACCCGTATCGATGGAGGGCTTGGGCAGGGACGTGCGCGAGCCATCAGCGGCCTGTTCGAACTGCATGAAGACCAGGTTCCAGATCTCGATGAACCGGTCCCCGTCCTGCTCGGGCGAACCCGGAGGACCTCCGGCAATCTTATCGCCGTGGTCAAAGAAGATTTCCGAGCAGGGACCGCAGGGGCCCGTATCGCCCATCGACCAGAAATTGTCCGAGGTCGGGATACGGATGATCTTGCTGTCGGACAGACCGGCGATCTTCTTCCACAGGTCCGCCGCCTCATCGTCGGTATGATAGACCGTGACCGACAGGCGCTCTTTGTTGAGGCCATATTCCTTGGTGATCAGGTTCCAAGCCAGTTCGATGGCATCTTCTTTGAAATAGTCGCCGAACGAGAAGTTACCGAGCATTTCGAAGAATGTGTGGTGGCGCGCCGTATAGCCGACATTGTCGAGGTCATTGTGCTTACCCCCGGCCCGGACGCACTTTTGCGAGGAGGTCGCGCGCGGATATGCCGGGGTCTCAACCCCGGTGAACATGTTCTTGAAGGGAACCATGCCCGCATTAACGAACAGCAAGGTGGGATCGCTCTGCGGCACCAAGGGCGCGGACGGCGTGACCCGGTGATCGGCCTTGGCGAAATAGTCCAAAAAGGTGCTGCGGATCTCGTTCAGGCTCGGCATCGTCGCTCCGACGGTCTTGATGGTGCGCGTTTGACGAAACCGTCAAAGGGCAATGACTAACTCACAAGGCCATACACCATGGCCGTTGCACACCATATAGAAAGTCACCCCTCCCCTCGCCAAGCAGTGATTGCGATGGAAGGGGTCTGAACCCTGAAACAGTGCCGAAAGATGGCAAAAAGGGCGCCCAACCCCGAAGGATCAGACGCCCTTTCCGCAGAAGACGGTCGTGCGGGGCCGCACAGGCCGCGCCAGGCGGCAAGCGCCCTGTGCGATCGACCATCGTCCTTGACCCAAATAAGGGGTCCAGCGCCCTAACGCTTAGGCGTCGTCGTCTTCAGCCGAGGGGCCTACCAGAAGCTCTTCGACGATCTTGACGGAGTTCTTGCGAACCGCCGCTTCAATCTCGTTGGCCATCTCGACATTGGCTTTCAGGAACTCGCGTGCATTGTCGCGACCCTGACCAATGCGGGTGCTGTTATAGGAGAACCAAGAGCCGGACTTCTCAACCACACCGGCCTTGACGCCCAGATCAATGATCTCACCGATCTTGGAGATGCCCTGACCATACATGATGTCAAACTCGACCTCACGGAAGGGTGGCGCGACCTTGTTCTTGACGACCTTGACGCGGACATTGTTGCCAATGATCTCGTCACGAACCTTGATCGAACCAGTGCGGCGGATGTCCAGACGCACAGAGGCGTAGAACTTCAGTGCATTGCCGCCCGTAGTCGTTTCAGGACTGCCATACATCACACCGATCTTCATGCGGATCTGGTTGATGAAGATGACCAAGGTCTTGGCCTTGGAGATCGAGGCGGTCAGCTTGCGCAGGGCTTGGCTCATGAGGCGCGCTTGCAGGCCCGGCAGGCTATCGCCCATCTCACCTTCAATTTCCGCCCGAGGGGTCAGGGCCGCAACGGAGTCGATGACGATGACATCCACCGCGCCAGAGCGCACCAAGGTGTCAGTAATTTCGAGGGCCTGTTCGCCCGTATCAGGCTGCGACACCAAAAGCTCATCGAGATTAACGCCAAGCTTGTGGGCATAGCTGGGGTCGAGCGCATGTTCGGCGTCGACGAATGCTGCTGTTCCGCCCATCTTTTGGACTTCTGCGACCACATGCAGGGCCAAGGTCGTCTTACCGGAGCTTTCCGGACCGAAGATTTCGACCACCCGGCCCCGCGGCAAGCCGCCAATGCCCAAGGCCAGATCAAGGCCTAAAGAGCCGGTGGGAACAGACTCGATCTCAACGATCTTGCCCTTGTCCCCAAGCTTCATCACAGAGCCCTTACCGAAGGCCCGGTCGATTTGTGCCAACGCCGCTTCGAGCGCGCGCTGCTTGTCTGAGTCTGGTTTTGCCACGAGTTTCAAAGCCGCCTGGTTCATTGGTGCGATCCTTATCTCACGATTCTCGCCTTCCCCTCGTGCCCCGCTGGCGCAATGGAAGGCTGACTCTTTCGTACATGGTTTGTTCCATGTTCGCAATATGTTCTTTCTAATCTTGGAACAAGATTATTGCCGCTATCAAAATTCGTCGAAATTCTAACCGTTCAGCAGTCCGTCGATGGCCGCCAAAAGCCGATCGGGCGTTACGGGCTTGGCGATATGGGCGTCGGCACCGGCCTCGATGGCCTCATCTCGGTGCTGATCCATTGCATTTGCGCTTAACACAGCGATTGGCGTGGGGGCACGCCCCTGCTCGGTCTCTAAGGCCCGAATCTGACGGATCGCACTCAGGCCGTCCATGATCGGCATCTGGACATCCATCAAGACCAAATCAAATTCCCGCGCCTTAAAGGCCGTTACCGCCTCTTGCCCATCCACCGCTAGGGTCAGATCGACCGGGAATGGCGCGAGAATCAACTGCACCACCTTACGATTGACCGGGTGGTCCTCGGCCAAAAGGATGCGAATACGCCGCGCCTCTGGATTGTCGGCGACGCTCTCCATGATTTTCAAAGACGGCTCGGGCCCGAGCAAATCGAGTTCAGAACGATCTGGAAGCTTGCGCAACGGAAGGCGTAGAGAAAAGATGCTGCCCAATCGCGGTGTCGACCGTGCACCAATGGTTCCGCCCATAGCCTCAATAATCTGGCGGCTGAGATAGAGACCAAGGCCGCTGCCGCCAAAGCGCCTGGTGATTGAATTGTCAGCCTGGGAGAAGCGCTTAAAGAGGTGCGCCGCATTTTCAGGCCCAAACCCCATACCTGAATCTTCAACATCGATCCTGACCCAAACCCGACCGTCGGGACTGGGCACCGGTTCGATTGCGGCCCGCAGGGATATCTTACCTGTGGCGGTAAATTTGACGGCGTTGGACAGAAGGTTACGAACCACCTGGTTGATCCGTCCAGGGTCACCTTCAAACAGCCCGATCGTCTCTGGTTTCAGTTGAATTTCAAAGTTCAGGCCCTTTTCCTGAGCAGCCGCTTGAGATAGCCGCGCTGCGTCAATCAACTCGGCTTGGAAATCAAAGCGCGTGCCCTGAATATCCAGATGACCCGCCTCGATCTTGGACAGGTCTAGAATATCGGACAGCAGCCGTTGCAGGCTGGCTGCAGAACCGACAATCAGCTGAACCATCTCGGTCTGCTTCGGCAACATCGCCGTTTTCGCTAAGGCGCCGGCCACACCGATGACGCCATTCATGGGCGTGCGAATCTCGTGGCTGATATTGGCGATAAACTCAGACTTGGCGCGATTGGCGGCATCGGCCGCTTCCTTGGCCGCCACCAAGCGTTCTTCATTGGCCTTGAGGTCGGAAATATCTTGAACAACCCCAAAGGCGGTAATCAGCTTGCCCGTTTCGCTGCGCTGGAAGATCAAGACCGTCCGGACCCAAGCCGTAACGCCATTGCTGTGGATCATCCGGTGCTCGATCCTTAACGGCTCGCGACTGTTGTCATGGTCCGCAACAGCGCCGCGCAAGGCACTGAGATCGTCCGGGTGGCACATCTCCCAAAAGCGTGAGACCACCGTCTGATGATCGGTGGGATCACCGAGCATTTTTGCCGCTTCAGCGTTCGTCCAAAAAGTTTGTGTGCTGTAGTCCAATTGCCAACAATATAGCCCACCCAATTCCGCGGCGACCTCGAGGTTTTTTCGGGTGATTTCGAGCTGGCGTCGATCATTCATCTCAGCTGTAACGTCGAGAAAGGTGGTGACGACCCGATCTGGAAGCGCGTCCCCTTCAGCAAATACAGGCTTCGCATTAACCTTCAGCCATCGGATGTCCTTGCTTGAAACCCTGGCTCCGATAATGATTCCGGATTGCGGAATTCCCGTCCGCAAGCAGACCCGGGCAGGATAGTCCTCCATGGCAAGGGTCTGTTCGAATTGGTCGATGACGTCCCACGTCAATTGGGAAGGATCGCCCATCTGAAACTGTTCAGATGTGATTTGCAAAATCTGCTCAGCCGCCGGATTCCACATCACGATCTTACCGTTGCGATCATAGACCAGCAGACCATCGGGCATTCCGGCAAGCACCGCATGCAGATCTTGATCACTTAATGTCGAAGCCGCCAAAATACCGCATCCTTAAAATCGACAGACAAGCAAATGTCGCCGCCACCTTCGAAGGGTGCCGCGCTTAACTTTCATTTCAATACTATAGAATATTATTTTAGGTTAAACAGAATGATGTTTTGGCTGGGGTGGCTCTACACCGTCTTCCCCGCCACATAGTCCTTGATCACCCGCTCAAGCACAGTCAGGGGCATGGCCCCGGCCTGCAGTCCCGCATCATGGAACTGGCGGATATCGAACCGATCACCGAGCGCGGCCTTAGCCTCAGAGCGCAACCTCGCCCAGACCGTGTGACCGACCTTGTAGCTGCAGGCTTGACCTGGCCAAACACAATAGCGCTCGATCTCCGTCGTCACGCCTGAGACAACGTCACCGTCTGTGGTCGCCATCCAGTCGATGGCCTTTTCTCGGCTCCAACGCTTGTGGTGCATGCCCGTATCGACGACCAGACGGCAGGCCCGGAACAGGGCCGATTGCAGATAGCCAATCTTGCCGAACGGATCATTGGCATAGAGCCCCATCTCGTCGGATAACTGCTCCGCATAGAGCGCCCAGCCCTCGACATAGGCGGAAAAGCCGCTCAGTTGCCGGATTAGCGGCAAGGGCGCTTCCTGCTGCAGGGAGATCTGCAGGTGATGGCCCGGAATGGCCTCATGGTGGGTCAGGGTCGGCAGGGTCCAGGTTGGGTTCTCGGCCGTGTCGCGCAAATTGATGTAATAGGCCCCAGGCCGGGTGCCATCCATCGACGGCGAATTATAATAACCCCCCGGCGCTCCGGCTTCGATATAGCTGGGCACCCGACGGATTTCGACCTTGGCCTTTGGCAGTATGCCAAAATATTGCGGCAACAGGGCTTGGACCGCTTCGACCTGCTTGTTCAGATCGCCGAGCAGCCGTTCCTTATCCTTATCCGTATTGGGATAGAGGAACCGAGGGTCGGTATAGAGCCCATGGATACGCTCTCCGACCGTGCCCTTGCTCATGCCTTGGGCCTTTAGGATGACATCGATCCGCGCGGTCAGGTCGGCGGCTTGATCGAGACCCATCTGATGGATCTCGTCAGGAGACAGGGTCGTAGTGGTCGAGGATTTCAGCGACGCGGCATAATAGGCCTCGCCGTCTGGCACGCGCCAGATACCCGCATCATGCACGGCCTTGGGCTGGAGGCTGGCGATCAGGTCGGCCTGACGATTGAGGGCGGGCTGAACCTTATCCTGATAGATCTTGGTCGCTGCCGCCGCATAGTCACCCGCCAGACCCTTGGCCTTGGCGCGGCGCGCCAGAGACTGGACCAGAACCGACGTTTCAGCCGAGGCCGAGCGCAGGCTGTTCATCTGCACCAAGGTCCGCTCGAGCACGAAATCGGGTGGGGTAAGGCCTGCGCCCACATCGCGGCGCACAACCTCGCTTTCCTGATCCAGCACCCTCACAAAGGCCTCTAGGCGCGACAGATAGGCGTCGGCATCGGCCTTGGTCTCAATCGCATGTTGGCTATCCAGAAAGTCCGGCAAGGCCTGATAGGACCCCGTCAGTTGGCTCACCACATAGGGCTCACCTGTACCTGAGCCGCTAAAGCTTTTCAGACGGTTGGCCTCGTCGGCCACCTCCATCTCGAAGATCACCGTGTCATAGTTGACGGCGTCCATGCCGCTGAGGGCCTTGCGATCAAAGGCCCGCATCTTGGCAAGGCGCACGCCATTATCGATGCGATCCTGCGCCCTCGCCGCTAGCGAACGATCCGCGAGCTTGCCCTTGGCTGCCGCCTGGTCGCCCTTGTCCATGCCAAGACCGGTAAGCATTTCGGGCGACCGGCGCATATAGTCCTGAACGAACCCGTCAAACAGGGCATTGAGCTCTGCGCCCTTACCCCCGGCCGCAAAAGCCAGTTGAGGTAAGCCTGCCGTTACAGCGAGGGCACCGGCGCCGGTTAAAAGGGTTCTACGGCTAAACATGACGGTCTTCCCGAACGATCTATGACCTTCATAGACCTATCGAGGGCAGGCAAAACGTACAAGTCGTCACGCCTGAAAATAGATTAGAACAGGGTTAGATTAGGACTCCCGCTCGTCCCAGCCATAGGCGACCCAGGAATGGCCACCGACCTTATGAGCTTCGATGACACCGTCTTTGGCCATGTCCGGCTTGGCACTGCGCCGGGCGCGCAGGGCTAGCCCCGCAACCGCGACCAGAACGCTGGTGATCAGGGCGATGACCAGAACCGTCGCAGCAAAGACGAGCGCCAAGAGGGCCGCGAGACCGGCGGCAATGGTCGTGGCAATGGCACTGCCCAGCCAAGCCAGACCCTTCCAAACCGAATGACCGGCACTGTTAAAACGAAGGCTTTCTTGCCCGGTCATGACCCTATCCTCTGTCCCGTAAGGGGAACAATCCTTGCCCTGATTATGTCGGGCCTTCCTTGCGTCGCGTCAATGGGATCGACCAGTTAAGTTTTGGACAGGGAAAAAATTATCCCCGGTCGGTCTAGGCCTCAACCAGCGCCCGACGTTCGCGCATCACCGTGTCATAGGCTTCGTTAATTGCGGCGGATTTTAGGTGCGCCAGTTCGACAAACTCTGCAGGCAGGCCTCGCGACTGGGCGCGGTCAGGGTGGGCCTCGGACAGGGCCCTGCGCCAAGCCGACCGAACGGTCTCGTCTGACGCATCGGCTTCTACTGCCAAGATGACATAGGGATCCTGTGGCCCCGCCCCCAGATGGGTTGCCTGAATACGGCGGAAGGTCAGGGTCGATAGGCCAAAGAGCTGCGACACCTCTTTGAGATAGTCGATCTCGTGGTGCGTGACCACGCCATCGGACTTGGCAATGTGAAACAGACCATCCAGCACATCCTCAAGCAGTTGCGGACAGGCGCGGTAGCGCTTAGCAAGCCGCTTGGCATAGCCTTCAAAGCCTAGGGTCGTTTGCCGCGCCAGGTCATAGAGCCGCTGGATGTCGCGGACATTTTCGGAGGTCGGCTGGAAAACCTCGGAAAAGGCTTCGAACTCCATCAGATCGGCCCGACCATCGGCCTTGGCCAATTTCGCACCGAGCGCTATGACCGCTGTGGAAAAGGCGGGGTCCTGTCCGGGCAGGCTCTGCGGACAGTCATCGCAGTCCGCGGCGTTGACGCGCCCCGCTGCAAGTTTGACGATGTTGTGCCAGAAGGTCATGAGATGAAGATCACCTTAGTGACGTGGCGAGATTATGACAACCTCTGAGCCCTATGCGCGCTGGACCTTCTGGATTGATCGCGGCGGCACCTTCACCGATGTGATTGGCGCGCAAGGCGCCATGGTTGTGCGCACGCTCAAGCTCCTGTCGGTCAGCGACGCCTATCCCGACGCCGCCGTCGAGGCCATGAGGCGCATTCTAGGCCTCGGCTCCAACCAGACCTTCCCCGCTGATCAGGTCGAGGCCATCAAGATGGGCACGACGGTGGCGACCAATGCCCTGCTGGAACGTAAAGGCGCTCGCACCCTGCTGGTCGCCACCCAAGGCTTTAGCGACAGTCTGGTCATCGGCGACCAGACCCGCCCAGACCTGTTCGCGCTGGACATTGTTCGCCCTGAGCCTCTGGCGGAGCGGACCATTGAGGCCGTGGAGCGTCTGACGGCAACCGGTGAGGTCTTGACCTCGCTCGACCGCAAAGCCCTCGCTGTTCAGTGCCACGAGGCTGTGGCCGCAGGCCTGACCTCGGTCGCCATCGCCTTCATGCATGCCGACCTCAATCCGGTTCATGAGTTGGCCGCCGCCGAGATCGCCAGAGCCGCCGGGTTCACCCACGTGGCCATGAGCCATGAGGTCTCGCCCCTGCCGCGCTATCTGCCAAGGGCCGAGACCACCGTCGCCGACGCCTATCTGACCCCCGCCCTTCGCGCCTATGTCGATCAGGTGGCCAGCGCGGTGAACGGGGCCGACCTCTATTTCATGACCTCAGCGGGCGGATTGGTCCGGGCCCAAGCCTTTCGCGGCAAGGATGCGGTCGTGTCGGGGCCTGCAGGCGGTGTCGTCGGCGTGGCGCAGACGGCGCTGCAATTCTCAGCAAGCAAGGCCGCGCTGGGCTTTGATATGGGCGGCACCTCGACCGATGTCTGCCGCTTTGATGGGGCCTTGGAACGGCGCGACCGGGCCGAGGTGGCAGGGGTACGCCTGCGCGCCCCGATGCTGGATGTCGAGACCGTGGCGGCGGGCGGCGGCTCGATCCTGACCTTTGACGGCGCGCGCGTGAGGGTCGGCCCGGGCAGCGCCGGAGCCATCCCCGGACCAGCCGCCTATGGACGCGGCGGCCCCGCCACCGTCACCGATGCCCAGATCGTGCTTGGACGGCTCGATCCTGCGCACTTCCCCGCCGTCTTTGGCCCAGAGCAGAACCTGCCGTTAGACGCCGCCGCCGCCCGCGCCCGCCTGCAGGCCTTGGCCGACGAGATGCAGGCCCCATCGGTAGAGGCCGCCGCCGAGGGCTTCATCGCCGTCTGTGTCGAGCAAACCGCACAGGCGGTGCGCCGCATCTCGACCGAACGCGGCTTTGATCCGCGCGACCATAGTCTTGTGGCCTTTGGCGGCGCTGCGGGCCAGATCGCTTGCTGGGTCGCAGAATCCCTCGGGATCACTGAAGTCCTGAGCCCGCGCCATGCCAGCCTCCTGTCGGCCTGGGGCATTGGTCAGGCGCAACTGAGCAGCCTGAAAGAACAGGGCCTTGATGCGCCGCTCAGCGACGAGGGCCTAAGCCTTGCCATGGCGCGTCTAAGCCTCCTTGAGGCCGAGGCCATCAGCGCCCTTGAAGCCCAAGGCGGCGCTCTGGGTCAGACGGTACTGCGCCTTCGCCTGCGCTATGACGGCGCCGATGCGGTCCTGCCCGCCCCGTTCAGCGACCTTGCCGCCATCCGAGCCACCTTCGAAGAGGCCCATCAGCGCCTGTTTGGCTTTATCGAACCGGGCCGCCCCATTCTGATTGCCAGCGTCGAGGTTGAGGCCCTGCAACGGGATGATCGCGCGCCTGAGCCCAACAGTGAGGCGGCCAGCGCCGTTCCCACCCCCGCCCTGACCGGCGGCATCCATCAGGCGCAAACCCTGACCAGCCCGATCACTGGCCCGGCCCTGATCATTCGCGGCGATACCCAGATCGCGGTGGCCGAAGGATGGCAAGCCCAAAGGGAAGCCGACGGCCTGATCCGCCTGATCCATCTTGGCCAGCAAAGCCGCGCGGACGAGGCCCTAGAAACCCTGCCCAATCCTGTGACGCTCGAACTGTTCAATCGCCGCTTCATGGGTGTGGCCGAGGCCATGGGCGCGGCTTTGGAGCGCACAGCCCATTCGGTCAATATCAAGGAGCGGCTCGATTTTTCTTGCGCCCTGTTCGATGAAGACGGCGGCCTTGTGGCCAATGCGCCCCATATGCCGGTCCATCTGGGCTCGATGGGGGCCAGCGTCCGGGCCGTGAGGGATCGTCATCCGGTGCTTGCGCCCGGCGACGGCTTTGCCCTGAACAATCCCTATGCCGGGGGCACGCACCTGCCGGACATTACCGTCGTCATGCCGGTCTTTCTGAGCCTTGAAGACACCCAAGCGACCTTCTATGTCGCAGCACGCG
>Ga0304730_1002587_pt1 | contig 12805 bp, 14 predicted proteins | sample M_130628_MF_Meta_FD_190474 | JGI IMG/M metagenome (GOLD analysis project Ga0304730, IMG submission 190474) | Freshwater microbial communities from Lake Montjoie, Canada to study carbon cycling - M_130628_MF_MetaG (v2) (version 2) | ecosystem: Environmental > Aquatic > Freshwater > Lake | place...
CCAAGAAGCAAACGAACAAGAAGACGGACGGCCATAAGGAGTCGCCCAAGAAGAAGACAGGCTACGCTTACTTCTGCAGTCACAACCGCGAAGGGGTCAAGACTGACAACCCCGACATGAAGGCACAAGACATCACTCGTGAGCTAGCTCGCTTGTGGAAAGAGCTGTCCAAGGAGGAGCAGAAGGCGTGGAGCGACTCGGCGTCCGAGTTGTAGGCGGTCAACACGAAGACCGATGACGACAACAGGTAAGTGACACACTTTGACGCACTTGTGACATCTTGTGTGTTGTGTAGGTGAAAGAAGACTCAACGACAACGACACCCACAAGGTGTCGTTTCTTACACAGACCACCGACCGACACATCAAGCCTCAAAAAAAACTGATTTTTTACGACGATGCTTCAGAGAGAAAGCAGAAACAATGAAGTCATTTACAATGGCTCACTTCGTCAAGGCAGATCAACTTCCGGAGACGTCACCTACTTTGCTTGATCTCGTTCCGTCCGTCGTCTACGAAATGTTCATCGCCCCACATCTTTCCATCGTGGAACAGACTTGCGTCCGACTTGCCAAGAGTGCTTGTCCTCAAGCCAGCATTCGTCCATTGTGGAGCTGCTTCCCCGCAAATATCACTGAGAAGGAAGCAGACGACATGATCAAGTGCGACGCAGACAAGTCGGAAGACGACTCGTGGAACGAGTATGAACCGGACGACGACTACGACAGAGAATACAATCCAGATTTTTCGGCGCACTGGGAAGAGCCACACTCTGATGACGAGGACAACTAGATGATTGACACAAGAAGACTCGACGACAACGACACCCACAAGGTGTCGTTTCTTACACAGACCACCGACCGACACATCAAGGAGCTTGACAGCCCCAAAAAAACTGATTTTTTAAGGCAAGTTACCAGAGAGAAAGCAGAAACAATGAAGTCATTTACTCAGTCTGCTATCGCCAACTTCGTCGCCAAGTTCCTCTCTGACAACGGGTCGGAGGAGCTGGTTGATGCATGGAACTCACAGGAGAACATCGAGGCCTTCAACATCGTCGCAATCAAGTCAACCAAGCGCAGCAGTGACAAGATCAAGGACCCGAACAAGCCCAAACGGGGCAAGTCGGCCTACATCTTCTTCTGCGCCAAGAAAAGGGATGAAGCCAAGGTCAACCTCGGCAACGGAGCCAAGGCGACCGAGGTGACTTCCGAGCTTGGGAAGATGTGGAACGCTCTCAAGGAGAGCGACAAGAAGGCCGACAAGAAGCTTCTTGCCTCTCTTGAGGCCGAGGCGGCCGAAGACAAAGCTCGCTACAACGAAGCGATGGAGGATTATGTCGCTCCTTCGGACGAAGAGCTCGCTGCCATCGTGCCAGCCAAGAAGGTAAGAAAGACAAGCGACAAAGACCCCAACGCACCAAAGAAAGGCAAGTCGGCGTACATCTTCTTCTGCGCTGCCATGCGTCCTCAAGTGAAGGAGGATCTTGGTGAGGAGGGCAAGTCGTCGATCATGGCAGAGCTCGGCAAGAGGTGGAAGGAGCTCAAGGATGACGACGAACGATCCGACGAGCTAGCAAAATACACCAAGATGGCAGCCGACGACAAGGCTCGCTACGAGGACGAGAAGGAGAACAGCAAGTCAGCAGAGCCAGTCGAGCCCGTCAAAGAAAAGCTCAAGAAGCAAGCGAAGAAGGTCGATGATGTCGAGACCGACGACGAGCAGAAGCCCAAGAAGCAAGCGAAGAAGAAGACTGACAGTAATAAGGAGTCGCCCAAGAAGAAGACAGGCTACTCTTACTTCTGCAGTCACAACCGCGAAGGGGTCAAGATTGACAACCCCGAGATGAAGGCACACGACATCACTCGTGAGCTAGCTCGCTTGTGGAAAGAGCTGTCCAAGGAGGAGCAGAAGGCGTGGAGCGACTCGGCGACCGAGTTGTAGGAGGTCAACACACGAAGACAGTCAAAGACTGTCAAAGACTTAATACTTTTTTTTTGAATCCTAAATTGTTTTCAATTACCCCATTTATTTATAATATATAAATATTTATTTATATATTGGTTATGTGTAGACTATATTTTACCTAAATAAAATGTAACACTTTATTTGAAAGTAAATACTTATTTTTAGTTATAACCGTTGGATCGTACAAATTCACCATTATCAATGAAACCAACAACCCCATCTTGGTTTCTAAAAAGAGGTTTTTGATTATTTAGAATTCGATTCTCTCTACTATCTTGAATAAACCTATTAACCAGTCGTAACTTCTCACGGTCTTCTCGTATACGTTCTTGACGTTCTAAAAAAAGCAGCTTCCTCACGTTCTAAACGAGCTTGTTCAAGTTGAATACGATCTTGACGTTCAGCTTCTGCACGTTCTAAAAGAGCTTGATGTTCAGCTTGTGTACGTTCTAAACGAGCTTGACGTTCGGCTTCTAACGCAATAAAATTTATGTCTGCTCTTTCTTCAGGATGAATACGAGCTTGACGATTAAGTTCTTCAAGACGTTCATTACGTTCTCGACGTTCAGCTTCCGCTATAACAAAAATTGGATCTTCTTCCTGATTTGGAAAATTCCATTGACTTCGTATTCCATTAGTGTAGTATACTTCACCTGGATCAACAGTATTGCTAATACGTCTTTCCCAACCTATTGGAGGTGGCCGTTCGTGATTTTCCAAAGTGTTATGTGCCTGACGTTGTGGTGATCTAGAAAATCTATTTTGCGTTATATGTCTTAAATTAAGCATCTTTACAATAATATAATATAATTAATAATTAATTATATTTTAAATTAAATATCTTATTAAGAAATATAATATACATTTTATATAAATTATTCAAGTACTACTTGGGCAAAAACACTAGAGAAATATCAATATTAACTATACGACATATTAGACTAATCTTACAGTAGACAAAATTTATAAATAGTTATCTGTTATAATAAATAACTATGTCTGATAGAACAAGTAAGTGTCTATGGAATTCATCATGTCGTGATCAGAAAAAGACTCTTTCTGAACAAAGACAAATTGTAAAGTCTCTTGTTGAAATATTAGAAAATGAGAAAAATATTCTTGAACTTCAAAGAAATAAAAAAGAGAGAAAACAGAAACAATGAACTCATTTACAATGGCTCAGATGGGCTACTCGACCTACGATACGTTCCACCTAAGCTTTGCAAATCAGCTGACTAAAAGTCGTTGTCCTCAACCTAGCATTCGCCCTCTATGGGGCTGCTTCATTCCAACATCACCGAGACTACTCAGTGCAGTGGTAATAACAACACTCTGATTGTGAAGAAGACATCGTTGACTACAAGATAATTTGTAAAATAAAAGATAAGTGAAAGTAAGTGATCAGCTTGGTGTGCACATGTAACAGGCACTCGACGACAAGGAGTCGTTTCTTAACAAACGAATCACTTATCTCTGTCGCACATTTCCTTTTAGTGGCATGAAGTCAGACAATATGTAGAAAAACGAGCTGTCAAACTTAATCTACGTATGTGTCTTTTTATTTGTATGATAATTTTAAATAAAAAATATATTTATATATATAAAATGTATCAATACCGGTCTCCTCAAAGGTCTCCTCAAAGGTCTCCTCACCTGTATCCTTATGATTCTCCTCACAGGTCTTCTCAACGGTCTCTTGATTCCCCTCAAAGGTCTCCTCACCGGTCTCTTCTTGATTCTCCTCGAAGGTCTCCTCATCGGTCTGTTAATGATTCTCCTCATCGGTCTCTTGATTCTCTTCGAAGGTCTCCTCACCGGTCTGTTCATGATTCTCCTCATCGGTCTCCTCATCGGTCTCTTGATTCTCTTCGAAGATCTCCTCAGCGGTCTGTTCATGATTCTCCTCATCGGTCTCCTCAGCGGTCTCTTGCACATTCTTATAGAGCGTCGGACCCACTTAAATGGGATTCTAGTAGTACATATGCTCCGAAACTTGATGAAGAATTCAAATCTTTATACTATGAAAACTTAGAAAACGGAATGAAGATAGAATGTAAAAATAATAAAACTAATCTACTTGTAGAATTAGGAACTCTAACAAATAAAGCCTTAATCGGTAAATCACGCGACCCGCTTCTTACTTTTTCAAAAAATGGTGTTGAAACCTTTCATCTCTTAGATAATACGATTAATAAATATAAACAATATTAAATCTAAAAGAGATATTAAGTGTACTTTCTTAAACAACAACAATACTTAGAAATAAAATTTCAAAGAAATACGAAACATAGACTACGCATTATTTTCAAAGAAATGGTATAAAATTTTTACTTAAAATAAGTAAAAATTAGTGAAATAATTTAGTTAAACACTATATTTTTTAATTGCATATGAGATGCAGTCTTTACAATGTGTCTGATACTCGAGTAGTAACTCTTGTTGATTGAAATTTTTTTTACAAAAAATACACTTTATTTTTCCTTTATTATTTTGTTCAAACATTAACTTTACTTTTTAAGATTTATTTTTAAATAAGAAGAAATAGTATTTTAAACTTGTTTAGAATACACTAATTAGAATTGATTTAAATAATGTGTTATAATTAATAATAAATGCCAATTAATTGTAATACTAATACACACACAATATCTTTAAGATTTAAGATAGATAACGATGCTTCTCAAAAATATATAAATAACTGGATAAATTTTAAGAATATATGTGAAAGTGGTAATAATAAAGAAATAGTAATAAAATGGTTATTCAATTGTAGAATTAATTCTGTTAAAAATATTCCATATCTACTCAGATGTGAAGGTGGTATTGGAGGTTGTAACAATCTCATACATAAACAAATAAGATTTAGACAACATCTGGTATATTTGAACGATAATGATATTGTATTGAATATTTATAATTCGGATAAAGAAGAATGGTTATTAGAAGAATTAGATGATTTGATACGTGCTTTCATAATAACTGCTAATAATACAATATGTGCAGAATGTGTAAGTGGTTGCATTGAAATTGTCTCAAACGAAATGAACTCCAATGAAATGAACTCCAATGAAATGAACTCAAATGTAGTACTCTATAACAAGATACAAGGAATTGAAGTGCAAATTCGTGATATCAACACAAAGTTGGAAAAGTTGCTAATAAAACTTGAAACTAATACTCAATAAACTTTTTGTTAAGATTAATTTATACTATATTTATAAAAGGAAAGTTCAGATATTTTTGTTAGTGTTAATCAAAACGGACATTTTCTTGTTGAAACGATTGATTCTGCCGAATTCAAATTCCAAATAGTCGACCGCTTTTTTAAATCTAGAAAAATCTAAATTACGGACACATATCGATAGGTGATGGTAGTGAATTTGAGCTGTTGGTAGCGCGCAAGATTTCTACACTCAGATGAAAGCGAATTTATGAAAAATATTGTTGCTGATATGTCTAGTGAAAATATGATTAGTGCTTTTAAAACAATTCTTTCTAGAGACTAAAATTAACTAAGCAGATTATATGAACTAAGAATCGTCTTTTTTGTCGTTTAAATGAAAAAAATGATCACTTATTTTTAATATCAAGATTTACTAATCTTGATATATTTGTTGCATTTTAATTAGAAAGATTATTAGACTTATAGTATAAGTCTGCCATTTGAATCATTAAACATACCATTCTTATTTATAACGTTTTTTGTGTCCCAAGCTAGCGTTTTATTAAAAGACACAGCACCAGAAAACATATTATACATATATATAACGCTACTTATGTTCCATTTTTTAATATCTTGATTAAAAGCTCTTGCATTCAAAAACATCTCATGCATATCTTTAACTCTACTAGTTTTCCATTTTCTAATGTCTTTATTAAAAGACACAGCGCCAGAAAACATACCATACATATTTGTAACGCTGCTAGTGTTCCATTTTCCAATATCTTGATTAAAAGCTCTTGCATTAAAAAACATTTGATGCATATCTTCAACTCTGCGAGTGTTCCATCTTCCAATATCTTGATTAAAAGACACAGCACCATAAAACATATTATACATATTTGTAACGCTGCTAGTGTCCCAATTTCCAATATCTTGATTAAAAACTATTGCATCTTGAAACATATTTTCCATACTTTTAACTTTAGAAACATCCCAATTTGAAATATCAGAGTTAAATGTTTTATTTAGATAAAACATATAATCCATATTTGTAACTCTGCAAGTATTCCAATTTGTAAGACCTGTAAAAAAAAATAATGGATTATTACAAGAAAACATACTATTCATATTAATCACATTAGAAACGTCCCAATATGTAAGGTCTATAATAGTTACACGGTCTACTACTTTTATTATATTAAATAAACCTCTCATCGATGTTATACCCCTTACATCCCAATATTTAATTGATGGACCTTTTCCTTGAAGACGGTCATCAAAATAACCACAAAAACTATTAATTAGAGTTCTATCATTAATAGTAAAATCAAATTTTATTCGATCTTTATGTGGTTGTTGTCCTGAAAGAAAAGCAATTTCATAAGGATCTTCTGTTCGAAGTACTAGCTTTTTTAACAAAAATATAGCCAACGTATCTCCTTTTGTTTCATCGCTCGGATATGCATAATCAATCAAATCATGAACTCGACTTGTGTATAAACAATTATTAATTACATTTCTTTGGTACTCAATAATTGAGTCATCCCATTTAAACGTTCTCTTTTCATCCTGAAAAGTAATTCCATTATACCCCATTGAATAGATAATATTTAGCCACAAACGAGTATTCACCAGACATAGGCTTTTTGTATTTTGTGCAGCAAACAAACAATTTATTAAATTAAAGTTTCCTATATTAAAAAGCTGGTCAAATTTTTCAATACCACCTTCATCTTTTAAGACTCGTTGTAATATTTCAGTTATAACTTCGTTTGGTAAATTTATGAATTCTTTAACCTCTTCATCTTCCATTTTAACTTTAGTAAATTTAATTAAATTTTATTTATTTATTGATAAAAACGACACCTTGTTGGTGTCGTTTTTGTTCACGTTACCTGCAACAAACAAACTTATTAACTACTTATTAACTTGTCAACAAAAGAACTTATCAACAACTGTGCCAACCAAACACTAGTTATTCTTTTCCGCACGTTACCTGCAACAAACAAACTTATTAACTACTTATTAACTTGTCAACAAAAGAACTTATCAACAACTGTGCCAACCAAACACTAGTTATTCTTTTCCGCACGTCTCCACATAAAGACGTTTGTAATGTGGTTGTCAAAGTTTGTCCTGACCCATTCTCGAGATGAGTCTGCTCGTTCAGGATGTACCTCAACTTTGCTAGTAAACATCGACTCAATCTGCATCTCGTGCAGAGAATGAGCTATGTTTTCTGCATTTTCGCAGACGTCCAAATGTCTAGCAATTTCTTCTACCCTAAACTCGGCTCGTGGTTGAATTCCAATTTTTTGAAAATTAAGCCACTCCATCAGCCCGTCGCTGCATTGGATCAACACTTGACCTTGAGTCCAAGGACGAGTGTAGATCCTTGGTACAGTGTTAACCATACTCGGATAATAGTTGTTATAAAAATCACCAAAGCTTGCGTGAAGCATGCACTCTGTCTTTCGATTACGAAAGACACCACTCCGATGACCTGCTACTACAATTTCAAAAACTACCGATTCCCGAGTCGCCGTTGTGTCGCCGTTGTTTTTGTGTACTTGTATCATGCGTTGTATCTCTGCATCGTCTGCACAGTCTTGATCAAGCGACTTCCATTCCAACTCGTATCTACCATTATTTTTGCTGTACAACAGTGTGGGACTGTCGCCAAGACTTGCAACAACGACCTGTTCGTTTTGAGTGTCAATAACTGTCACGTTGCACGTCGTTCCACTACGACCAAGCCGAGACTTGATCGTAAATACTTCGGCTGCTATTTTTTCAAACAGCAGCCGAAGTGTTGCTTCAAGCTCGCCGTCGGTTTCTTGCAGTGCTTGCAAAAACAAGCGCTCCATCATAGACGTGACAGAGTAGGAAGTCATATACCCTGCGTGCCCATCACACACAGAAGACACCAAGAGCGTTCGGCCGTTGTGAACAACTTCAAATTGTGTCCCTGTATCTTCTGTATACTCGAATTCAGCGTCTCCAAAGAAAAGACGCGGCTTGACGATTGTGTATCCTTGACGAGCGTCTGAGTGAACTTCGATTTGAGATGTCATGTTTCGTTAATCTAATTTTAACTTAGAAAGTTGTCTTAAAAATTCAATTTTTTTTATACCTTTTTCGTGCATTTCTGATATCTTCATCAATTTTCCATTTTTCGTGCAATGTTAGTTGACGTGAATTACGATAACGTGAAGAATGGAAAATTGATGAACTACGTTTAGGTGATCTACGTTTAGGTGATCTACGTTTAGGTGATCTACGTTTTGGTGATCTACGTTTTGGTGATCTACGTTTTGGTGATCTACGTTTTGGTGATCTACTTTTAGGTGACCTACGTTTTGGTGACCTACGTTTAGGTGACCTACGTTTAGGTCCAGGAGTTTTTTTCTTACGACAACGTTTGCTTAAGCGATCTCGAGTCTGACTTTTTTTACATGGAGATTTCATTTTATTATATATATAACATAAATAAATTTGCAAACGACTTGATTTTTCATTAATTCATAACTTTCATTATTTTAATAATTGTAAAACAACACCTTGTTGGTGTTGTTGTTCAAGTAGCTACCTGCATGCACAAAAAAGACAGAATATTTATGAAGTCGTCCACAATGAATGTGTCGACTTTAGGATAATCAGAAGAATTTCTGTTGGAATGCTTCTAATACCCTTCACCAACTCGGTGTCGTCTTCCCTAACTCTTTCGTCGAGGAGCTTGTCGTGATCTAAAAGAATCATCTCGATCACACCGACGTTTTTTTCTTTTTGCTCTTCGACGATATCTATCGCCATTTTGCTGAAATTGTCGAGAGCCGCTTGAGTATTGTACCTGTTTGTACCAGAGAATAACGCATGCCAAGAGACTGTCTCGATCGCTCGATCAATTACCTTGCTCGGTAAACGAGGGTAATATTCCTTCAATCTGTCACGTGTGACATCTTCCTTCTCTTGAACGACCGCTGTGTAAAATGGTTGACTCATCTTTGTTTCTGTTTATTCTGCAGAAAACTTAATTCAAAAAATCAAATTTAATCTTTTATTTTAGGCATCTGTAAAACGTCAGTTCTCAGCTCTAATACCATTTTGTAGAACTGAATTTTAAAAAGGCGGAGGCTGAGGAGGAAAATAAAAAGATAATCCAAAGGAAATTTTCTATGAATTTTTGAAATTATTTAGAAAACAAAAAAGTAAAAGATTTGTTCCTTCTCCTCCTCCGAACTTTTTAAAAACCTGAGGAGGAAATTCGTAAAAAAGATTTTTTTTCGGTGAGATGGTTTTTAAAAAGAGTCTTACACACACACATTTACATTTTTTTTTAAAAAGTGACTTTAATCAGAGATTTGATACTATTTTCGTTTTTTTAACTCTTTTTTGCTTCTTTTTTCCTCTTTTTAGTTTTAACAGTAAATTGTGAGTTTTTATAATAATAAAGAATAAAATTTTCATTCTTAGTTTAAATAAAAGAATGAAAATAACAACGATGGAACAATGTCAATTTTGTAATAATATGTTTGGAGATAGTAAGATGTTAAAACAACATCAGAAAAAAACCAAATATTGTCTAAAAATCCAAGAAGATCAAGCCAAAGAAGACTCTGAAGCAAAAAAAAAGGAACAGTTAAGTGAATTAACTTGTCAGTTTTGCGCCAAGCAGTTCAAAACTAAATATCTGTTGCGTACTCATCAAACACACGCAAAATATTGTCTTAAGTTGCAAGAATCTCAAAATTCTGAAGAAATTATATCATCTTTAGTTACTTGTAAATTCTGTCAAAAGACTTTTTCAAGCAAAAATTTTAGCAGACACGACGCAATATGCAAGAAAAAAAATCAGGTTCTTATAGAAGAAATTGCCAGAATGAAAATTGATAAAGAAAGAGATGAGAAAGAGATATATAAAAATCTTGCAGAACGCTCACAATTTACTGCCGAACGTGCACAGGCTACTATCGAAGAAATAGCCAAACGACCAACTTATCAGAAAAACAGTACTAAAAACATTCAAAACAATCTGGTGATTTCAAATCTTACCCCTCTTGATCTGTCTCAAGCTCGTGTTGATAGTATAATCGATGAAAAGTATACAAAGAACGATTTTTATGAAGGTCAAAAAGGAGCTGCTCAGGTAATTCATAAACATATTCTTACAGATGATTCAGGAAAATCTCAAATCGTTTGTACTGATACAGAACGTGGCACATTCCATCACAAAGATCTTAATGGTGAACATGTTGTTGATTATAAGAATGCTCATTTAATAGATAGAGTGCATTTACCTCTTAAGAGAAAAGCAAGTAAATTTGCGTCAGAAGAATGTGTAAAAAATCCAACTGCTTATAAAGATATTGTTATGAATGAAAGTTCTATTAGAGAACTAGAAATAAAACCCGGTTTGTTCAATAGAACAATGGCACAACTTACAGGAAAAAAATGTGTAAGACCATTATTAGTAAAATCAGAATCAAATAGTGATTTAGCTATCACGGAAGAATGGTTAATAGAAAATGCAAAGTTCTTAACGATAGAACATATATTAAGAGGACCAGAAGGATACGCGGATTACGCATTATCTTATCCTTTAAATGATCGGCTTATAGAAGAAGATTATTTAAATCCTACATTTTTAAAATATAAGGATAAAACAGGTAATATAATAACAGATCACGGAGGAAAGATGTTGATAAAGATGTTATTTGATTCAGTAAGAGAAAGAACACATGAGTTAATAGAATCAAACGACAATGTAACATTTGAGTATTCGGATATAGAAGATTCTATTTTTCAGAAAGAGTGTATAAATATTGTTATTAGAAATATATAGAAGTTGACAAACTATAAATAAATGTGTCATAATTTATCGATCCTTGATTTCATACTCCTTCTGAATACTAACACCGCATATTTTTAGTTGGTTTTCTGTATCAAACATATCTTTAATAAAAATATTATTAAGTTTATAGTTTATAAATTTATAATATAAAATAATGAGTTGTTTGTTTAATAGTTTGAGTTATTTTATCAATGAAAACAGTTTTAAAATAAGACAAATAATATGCGACTATTTAGAGCACAATAGACCGATTATAGATGGGTTGGAAACCAAAGAAATTTTACAATATGAAAATAATAGAGGAGATTATATTGAACATATGAGAAATCCATGTACATGGGGCGGGGCAATTGAAATACAATGTGCATGCAATATATGGAATTTGAGAATATTTATATTAAATAACAGAGATACTGGAAACAGACTAATAGAATTTATACCATTATCTGGTCAATATCAAAAAACGATATGTTTATATTGGACTGGTGGTCATTACGAACCTATTAAAACTTGAACTATCAAAACGTAAGTAAGAAACGACACATTGTGAGTGTCGTTTGTTGTATACATTTAGTTGTGTTGGTCTTACAACTCCAGAAATCTTGAGTTTACTCTAATTCTTGTTTATATCTTTTTTTAATAGTACACTAATTACTTATGCGATTGCAATATAGTAGACCAAATATTTCTTTGTTTTATAAGGTCTGTATTAAACGAATACCAGTTATCTTGTTGTTGTAACTGAATCCATTTTTGATCAAGTGCCCAATACTCGTGATTATCTCCAGATAATTTATCTGGACTTATATTTTCATTACAATCTTCAAAAAGAGTTAATAACTTATCTACATATGAGTTTTTTATAATATATGCAGACGATGTAGTTGCACTATGTAATCTATCCAATGTCAATTTAGGATTATCATGCAAATCATATGTAGGAGTCGAATCTTTATTTACGGTTGCTAACATTATTACATTCCATTCGGGGTCATTTTTATTTAGAATATTAATCGCTTTTTCTATAATCTGATTAAATATTTTTGGGTCTATATTTATCTCAGCGTCATCTTCTAAAATAAGAACATTATTCCACTTATTCATCTTAATTAATTTGAGAGCAATTATATGAGATTGAACACAACCTTTATGACCGTTTTTTGGTATAAATACACCATTCACTTTGTGAACCTTTTCCATGTTCGTATTAACAGATTCTAATTCCTTTATGAGTAATTCCTTACGGTCTGGACGATTTTCCAAGTTAATATATAAAATAGCATCCAACTTGTTTATACCTTCGAAATATTCAAATTTATACCGTATTAGTAATATTATTAAAATAATTCCAATAATACTAATAACACATACAAATACATTCATTTTATTTATGTCTTTGAAAAAAAAGTAATATAAATAAAATAATGTTTACTATCTTCATATGATTTTTCTTGATATGAAGATATTCGTTTTTTCAAAAATATATTTTTTAGTAAAAATATATTTATCTTGTTTTAACACGTTTTATGATAAAAAGTATATGGTAAAGGTTACTAAAGAGATACGTATGAAGATTCTTATATTTAGAATATGTATAAAATATCCTTTTACTAGACCAGTCTAGTTAATAATTTCAATTTGAATACGAGTCTTACCGCTATTCATCGCGATTTCAATAGCTTGATTTGCAAGTTCTTTCGGAACTCGGATGACCAAAATTTCATCGGTCAACTTCTCAACTTTGTTTGTTTGACATTGTTGGTCAACAAACGGTTTAGGAAAAGGAGGTGGAGGTGGAGGTGGAGGTGGAGGTGGAGGTGGAGG
>Ga0304730_1002589_pt1 | contig 12802 bp, 12 predicted proteins | sample M_130628_MF_Meta_FD_190474 | JGI IMG/M metagenome (GOLD analysis project Ga0304730, IMG submission 190474) | Freshwater microbial communities from Lake Montjoie, Canada to study carbon cycling - M_130628_MF_MetaG (v2) (version 2) | ecosystem: Environmental > Aquatic > Freshwater > Lake | place...
GTCCAAAGTGCGCAGGACCTGCGAAGCGCGATACCGACACTATGGATACATTCGTTGACTCATCCTGGTATTTCTTGCGTTACCCAAGTTCTACAAATCACTCCGAGCCATTTTCACGCAAAGATATTGATACGTGGTTGCCAGTAGATCAATATGTTGGCGGTGTAACCCACGCAATCTTGCACTTGTTGTATTCACGATTCTTTACCAAGGTATTAAATGACATGGGCATGCTCGATTTCAACGAACCATTTACCCGCTTGCTTAACCAAGGAATGGTTTTGATGGATGGATCTGCGATGAGCAAGAGCCGCGGAAATCTTGTGCGTTTATCTGATGAACTTGCACACCACGGCGTCGATGCGATTCGTTTATCTATGGTTTTTTCTGGTCCGCCAGAAGATGATGTGGATTGGTCAGATGTTTCTCCATCTGGTTCTGTAAAGTTTTTATCTCGTGCATGGCGTTTATCAGGAGATGTCACAAGCGCCCCTGGTGTCGACTTTAAATCAGGTGAAATTTCACTTCGCAAGGCAACTCACAAAGCGTTACATGATGCGAGCTTTGCAGTTGAATCATTTAGATTTAACGTAGCCGTTGCTCGCGTTATGGAGTTAGTAAATGCAACGCGCAAAGCAATTGATAGTGGTTGTGGTGCAGGCGATCCTGCAGTCCGCGAAGCAACAGAGGCAATTGCAATCATGCTCTCATTAGTCGCACCATTTACTGCAGAAGAAATGTGGGAACGTTTAGGTCATACGCCAGCGGTTGCACTAGCCGGTTGGCCAGAAGTTGACCCATCACTTCTCGTCGCAGATGCTGTTGAAGCGGTTATTCAAATTAACGGAAAAATCAAAGAACGCATTGAAGTTTCACCAACTATTACTGATGCAGAGATCGAAGCATTAGCCCTTTCACACCCAACAATTGTTACCGAACTCGCAGGAAGTACGCCTAAGAAGGTCATTGCGCGCGCGCCAAAATTAGTTAATATCGTCGCTTAACCAATTTACGTTCGTTCCATATTGTGAGAGGTGTTGAGATGAAGACTATTTTGGATGCAATCGGAAACACACCACTTATCAATATCGAAGGTATCTGGGTAAAGATGGAGTATTTAAATCCATCTGGTTCTATCAAAGCGCGCATTGCAAAATACATAATTGAAAAAGCTGAAGAAGACGGATTGTTAAAACCTGGTGACACAATTGTTGAAGCAAGTTCAGGAAACACTGGAAATGCAATGAGCATGGTTGCAGCCGTTAAGGGTTACAAAATGCTTGTGATCATGCCCGATGGAATGAGTTTAGAGCGCACAGCAATTTCAGAAGCATTTGGCGCAGAAGTTCATAAGATGGGCGACTTTCACGTCAATGATGCACTTGCAGAAGCAAAGCGATTAGGCGAATTACCAGGATATTTCTCTCCACAACAATTTGATAATGAACAAAACGTAGATGAAAACCGCGATTGGCTAGGCCAGGAAATTCTTGAACAACTTCCCGGAAAACCAGATCTTGTCATTGGCGGTGTCGGTACAGGTGGAACAATTATTGGTGTTGGCAAAGCATTTAAAGCCGTTAATCCAGATTGCAAAGTTATTGCACTCGAGCCATCTGAATCATGCACAATTTTGTGCGGCGAAGTTTCTAAGCACCTGATTGAAGGTATTGCCGACGGATTTATTCCTGGAATCGTTACTCGCCACCACCACGAATTAGATGGCGTGATTGACGTGCATTCAGATGTTGCAATCGAAGAAATGCGCCGCATTGCACGAGTGCATGGAATCTTTGTTGGGCCATCATCGGGTGCACATTTACTTGCGGCTAAGCGCTTAAAGGAGCAGTACAAAGTCGAAAACGTTGTGACTTTCTTCTGTGATGAAGGCGAAAAGTACATCAACGATTACTGGATCAAAAAGTAAGTTATCAACAGCACCAGCGCTTTTGTAAGTAGGCAGCGCGCGAAGTGAAAATACTTCGCCCATGGATCAATTACAGCAACAATGGGATCGTTTCACTCAGTGGTGGGTTGATTTACATTTCACCACAACGCAAAGACGCACACTAGGAGCAATAGCAGGGGCACTAATTGCCCTTTCACTCTTCGTAGTTTTCAGCGGAAAATCAGAAGAAGTCATAGCCGAACCAATTGCGCCAACTCAAATGGTTGCACCAGCATTAATAATCGATGTTACGGGCGAAGTTGTTTCACCCGGTGTCTATGAATTACCCGCCGGCTCGCGTGTGATTGATGCAATTAAAGCTGCAGGGGGAGCGCGACCAAAGGCAGCGTTATCTGATTTAAATCTGGCACGAGTGATTAAAGATGGTGAACAAATTTATGTTGATCTCATTTATAAAGCGGGTGCATCTGTTCGAGCCGGATCAAAATCCGCAGCACCACGGGGACCTATAAATATAAATCGCGCAACGGTTTCAGATTTAGATTCACTCGATGGCATTGGTCCAGTTATTGCAAAGCGAATAATTGCTTATCGCACAGCAAATGGTCCTTTTACGGCGCCTGAAGATTTACTTAAAGTCTCTGGCATAGGCGATGCAAAATTCGCGCAGTTCAAAGAGAAGATCCGCGTTTAGTTGATTTCAGAGCTATTGCTCTGGGATCTGCAATCTGGATTGGCGCACTCACACAGAGCGCATTAGCACCCTGGCGCGTTTCACTCGTTGCTCTGGCTATTTTCTTTATTTCACTGGCTGGCAAAAAAGTTCGAGTACTTATATTCATTGCAGCACTTCTGTTGGGCTCAACAGTTATGTCGCTTCGACAACAATCACTGGCTAATAACGCCATTCGATCCTTTATGGATCAACCCATTGATATAACTGCTGCGGTAGCGACAGATCCAATTTTGAGCTCCCCGAAAGTAAGTGGGTCTTACTTTGCGATTCGAAATTACTCATTTATCGGCCGTGCCATATTTGTTGGCGCTGGTGGCAAGAACTTTGAATTGCGAATACCCATTCGAATCGTTACGCCGAATAAAGATGTAGCAAATTTATTGCCAGGTCAACAGATTCATTTCCGCGGAACCGCGGTGGCAAGTAAAGAAGCACGAGTTGCCGCTCTTGTCTTTGTAAAAGGTGAGATTGAGATTCGCACACAAGCATCACGATGGGCTAAATCACTTGCGGCCATAAGAAATGGATTGCGCATAAATAGTGGCTCAGGCGATGCAGGCGCATTAATTCCAGGAATGGTTCTGGGCGATACATCCAAACAGAGTGTGGCATTTAAAGCAGATATGAAGCGCTCTGGCTTAACTCACTTAGTTGCAGTCAGCGGTGCAAATTTTGCCATTGTTTCAGCGTTTGTTTTGTGGGGGATGCAATTCTTTATTCGCTCACTGCGGTGGAGACTCGGTGCGACAGCAATATTTTTAGCATCCTTTATCGCCTTAGTTCGTCCATCACCATCGGTATTGCGCGCAGCAGCAATGGCTGCGGTTTTATTAGTAGCCAAAGGTTCGCGTAGACCGAGTGATTCTTTGCCCGCATTAGGTTTTGCAATTGCTGCAGTTGTTATTGGCGATCCGTGGCAAGCACGAGATGCTGGCTTTGCCTTATCTGTTCTTGCTACTGCAGGGTTGTTGCTCTTTGCACCTCGCATTATTGCGTGGCTATCTCAGTATTTGCCGAAATTGATCAGCGAAGCGTTAGCACCGCCGATTGCAGCGACAATATTTTGTTCACCTGTCTTAATCGCAATTGCTGGGTATCTAGCACCAATGAGTGTGATTGCTAACTTATTTGCAGCCCCCGCGGTTGCGCCCATAACAATTATTGGTTTTATTGCCGCACTTATCTCACCGCTTGCTCCATTTTTCACACGCTTATTGATTTGGTTCATTCACTTTCCTGCAGCTTTTATTACGTGGACCGCGCATTGGGCGGCGCAGTTTCCAGTATTAAAGATGAGTAGTGCAATCCTTATTGGATCTCTCATTGCTCTCTGGTTTACCCGCACACTCGTGCAACGTCACTGGAAAAAATACGTTGCAATCGCACTCTGCTTTCTACTCTTCTTTACATGGATAGGACGTTGGCCAGGAGGTCAGTGGAGCGTTGCCAATTGCGATATTGGGCAGGGAGATTCTTCAGTAATTAATTTGGGAAATCATCGGGCAATTGTTATCGATGTTGGACCAGATGCAGCCCTTGAAGATGCATGTTTAAAGGCGCTAGGCATACGCGAGATTCCGCTATTGATATTGAGCCACTTTCACGCAGATCATGTAGAAGGTTTACCAGGATTATTAAAGCGCAGAGACGTTGGTCAAGTGTGGGTTAGCAACAACACCGATCCAATATTTGAAAGTGTTCGGGTGCAGAGTTGGCTCAAAGGAATTGAAATCGTTGTTGCAACCCGTGGAATGCAGAGCACGATTTCAAGTATCGCAATTAATGTTCTATGGCCACAGGTAACAACGCAGCAATATGCTTCTAATCCTGGCGATGGTTCATCTATAAATAACTCAAGCATTGCAGCGATGATTACTTCCCCTGATTTTTCACTCTTTGCTGCTGGTGATCTTGAACCACCCGTGCAAGAACTATTGCGCGCCGATGTTGCTCATGTTGATATTTATAAAGTCTGTCATCATGGCTCGAAGTATCAGGACCCAGAATTTATGGCTCACTTGTCACCTGCAATTGCGATGATTAGCGTGGGAACAGGAAATACCTACGGGCATCCGGCTCCACAAACTGTGAGGGCCCTGACTAGACTCGGTGCACGGGTTGTGCGAACAGATACAGATGGCGCGATTGCAATTAAAGCAAAAAACCATCTCCTATCAATAAAGTTAGCGCGATCAGGAATACATATTTTTCGATTGGGATAGGAGCACAGATGGATAGTTTGTATCTCATCCTTGGCTCCGAAGGCGCACTCGCAGATAGCGCTCTTTTGAAATTAACAACTCAACTCAAAGATGAGAGCGCTGAATTAACAACGCTTTCTGCATCCGAAGTTATCGTCGGAGATATAGCCGACGCATTAGCCCCGTCCTTGTTTTCTGAGCGCCGAGCACTCGTCATTAAAGAGTTACAAGATTTGCCCGAAGAATCACGTGATGAAATCACTCGCTACTTAGACAATACAGATCCAACCACCACAGTAATTTTCATGCACAAAGGTGGTGTCAAAGGTAAAGCGTTGCTCGACGCAATTAAGAAAGCCAATGCCACGATTATTGCCTGTGAGCCACTGAAAAAAGAGAGTGAAAAACAAGAGTTCGTCCGCAATCTCTTTTTAGATCTTGGCCGCAAAGCATCTCCTGCAGCAGTAAGTGCATTAGTAAATGCTGTCGGTGGCGACTTACGAGAACTCAGTGCTGCGTGCTCGCAAATAGTTTCAGATACACCAGCAGGAACAATTGATGAAGCACACGTTGAAAAATTTCATCAAGGTCGAATTGAAACCACTGGTTTCGATGTTGCAGATATCGCACTCGATGGAAATCTTGCACAGGCACTGATTACTCTGCGCAGTGCAATTGCAACGGGCACAGATCCGGTCATGATTACCAGTGCACTTGCATCTGCCATACGTGGTTTAGCAAAAGTTTCTGGTGCAAATAGAAATGTAAAATCTTTTGAATTAGCAGGTTCACTTGCAATGGCCCCGTGGCAGATTGATAAAGCACGTAGACAACTTGCGGGCTGGACTCCGAAGGGACTCATTGCTGCAGTCTCAGCCGTTGCACAGGCCGATGCCGATGTGAAAGGGGCAGCGAGTGACCCGATTTACGCACTCGAAAAGGCGATTTCAGAGATTGCTACCGCTCGAAATGGGCGCCCAATCTCAGTTTGAGCGTAAGGGGCACGCGCTGGTAGCCTACGCATCTATTAATAACCCTTATTAATTCGAAGTACACAGAGAAGTGAGTTTTTCACGTGGCAAATATCAAGTCGCAGATTAAGCGCATCAAGACCAATGAGAAGGCACGCCTTCGCAATAAGGCTGTTAGCTCATCACTCAAGACCGCTGTTCGTAAATTCCGCGATGCCGTAACTGCTGGTGACAAGGCTGTAATCACATCTGAACTTCGTACAGCATCTAAGGCGCTAGATATTGCAGTAGCCAAGGGCGTTCTACATAAGAACACAGCTGCAAACAAGAAGTCTTCAATGGCGAGTGCGGCTAATAAAGCCGGCGTTCGTTAATTCTTACTTACACAACTTAACTGCGAGGCTAATTTAGATGCCTGCGATATCCCTAGCAAAAGCACCGCAACCTGCTGCTACAAAACCTGAGCAGATTCGAAACTTTTGCATCATCGCTCACATCGATCACGGTAAATCAACACTTGCCGATCGCATGCTCGGAATCACCGAAGTTGTAGAAGCGCGAAATATGCGTGCGCAATATCTAGATCGTATGGATATCGAACGCGAACGCGGAATCACTATTAAATCTCAAGCTGTGCGTCTTCCATGGCGTAGCGGTATCGATGGCCAGGAATACATCCTGAACATGATCGATACACCAGGCCACGTTGACTTTACCTATGAAGTATCGCGCTCGCTGGCAGCGTGTGAAGGCGCAGTGTTGTTAGTTGATTGTGCACAAGGAATTGAAGCCCAGACATTGGCCAATCTTTATTTGGCGATGGAAAATAATCTCACGATTATTCCGGTGCTCAACAAAATCGATTTACCTAATGCTCAACCGGAAAAATTTGCAGCAGAGCTTGCAAAACTTATTGGCTGCGAACCTGAAGATTGTTTGCGTGTATCTGGAAAAACTGGTGAAGGCGTTGCAGAGTTATTAGATCAAATTGTTTCCCAAATTCCAGCGCCAGTCGGAGATGCCAGCGCTCCTGCGCGTGCACTTATTTTCGACTCTGTGTACGACTCATATCGCGGCGTAGTTACATACGTTCGTGTCATTGATGGGCACTTATCACCCCGTGATCAAATTCAAATGTTTTCAACTGGTGTACGCCATGAAATGCTAGAAGTCGGTGTAATTTCTCCAGAACCAATGCCAAGTAAAGGTCTTGGTGTCGGCGAAGTAGGTTATTTAATTACTGGTGTAAAAGATGTTCGCCAATCACGTGTGGGTGACACCGTTACAACGTATAACAATCCAACTAAACAGGCATTAGCAGGATACAAAGATCCCAAGCCAATGGTTTTCTCAGGTCTCTATCCATTAGATGGTGCTGATTATCCAGCGCTGCGTGAAGCACTCGATAAGTTACAACTCAACGATGCTGCACTGGTTTACGAACCAGAATCATCTGCAGCTCTTGGCTTTGGTTTTCGCTGTGGCTTCTTAGGTTTGCTTCACATGGAAATCGTGCGTGAAAGACTTGAACGCGAATCTAAACTTAATCTGATTTCCACAGCGCCAAACGTTGTGTATCAAGTAACGTTAGATGACGGAAAAGAAGTAAGAGTTACTAACCCATCCGAATTTCCAGATGGGAAAATTGCAATGGTTCGCGAACCAATCGTAAGAGCCACGATTCTTGCGCCTTCTGAGTTCATCGGAACAATCATGGAACTCTGCCAAGAGCGACGCGGTTTATTGCTCGGCATGGATTACTTATCTGAAGACCGTGTTGAAATTCGTTACACATTGCCGCTTGCCGAAATCGTCTTTGACTTCTTTGATCAATTGAAATCACGTACACGTGGTTATGCATCCCTGGACTATGAAGAAAAGGGCGATGAAGAAGGCAATCTAGTAAAGGTAGATATTTTGTTACAGGGTGAAGCAGTCGATGCATTTAGCGCAGTTGTTCACCGCGATAAGGCATATGCCTATGGTGTGATGATGACAAGTAAATTGCGCGAACTTATCCCGCGCCAACAATTCGAAGTTCCGATTCAGGCTGCCATTGGTGCACGCATTATTGCTCGTGAAAACATTCGTGCGATCCGTAAAGACGTTCTTGCAAAGTGTTACGGCGGAGATATTTCGCGTAAACGTAAACTTCTTGAAAAGCAGAAGGAGGGTAAGAAGCGCATGAAGATGGTGGGACGTGTAGAAGTTCCACAAGAAGCATTCGTGGCAGCTCTTGCAACTGATGCTGATATTGAAAAGGTGAAAGCCGCGCGTAAGTAGGAACAAAAATGGCTGACCTATCAATTTATGTTCATATTCCTTATTGCATAAAGCGTTGCGGGTACTGCGACTTCAATACCTACACACCATCAGAGCTTCAAGATGGCGCAACACTTGAAATCGTTTCGGCAGATTACATAGACGCAGTTGTTCAAGAGTTGCAGAGCGCTCCAAGCACACCTGTTTCAACAATTTTCTTTGGTGGCGGAACACCATCACTCTTGCCCGCAAAAGATCTAGGTCGAGTAATCACAGCAATTCGTAATCACAATGGTGTGCGAGATGGAGCTGAAATTACATTAGAAGCAAACCCAGATTCTGTAACGCCAGAAAAATTGGCCGAATACATCAGTGTTGGATTTAATCGTATTTCCTTTGGTGCACAATCTTTTGTTCCACACGTGCTTGCAACACTAGATCGCACACATAATCCTGACAATGTTAAGAAGGCAGTTGATGCTGCGCGAGCAGCAGGCTTTGGCAGTATCAGCGTTGACTTAATTTATGGAACACCGGGTGAATCACTCGATGACTGGCGCATTACGGTCGAAAGTGCACTGGCTCTAGATATTGATCACATAAGTGCGTATGCACTGATTGTTGAAACAGGAACAAAACTTGCAGCACAAATTAAACGCGGAGATATATCAATGCCAGATGATGACGTAATGGCAGATATGTATTTACTCGTTGATTCGATGTGTGAAGCTCATGGCATGAGCTGGTATGAATTAAGTAATTGGTCCAAACCAGAGCACGAGTGCAAACACAATGTCGCGTATTGGCATAATGCCGAGTGGTGGGGACTTGGACCCGGCGCGCACTCACATATCAAAGGCGAACGCTTTTGGAATGTAAAACATCCATCTGCATATAAGACTCGAGTATTTGCTGGAGATAGCCCAATTCACGAACGTGAAAAACTTACCGCTGAACAAATTCAGGATGAAAAAATAATGTTATCTATTCGCATGCGTGAAGGAATTTCTTTTGAAGAACTTGCACCACAACATCTTGAGCGCTTAGCTATTTATAAAGAGAATGGCTATGTCTCACTGCATGGAGATCGCGTTACATTGACCCCTGTTGGGCGTCTTATCGCAGATCGAATCGTGCGCGAATTAGTTATGTAGTACCTTTGCCCCATGGACATTTTGGTAATCGCGCTAGCAGTTGTATTTGTTGTTTCCGGTCTCTCAAAGGCAAGTGGAAATGCAAAGGGCCTTTCAGGTACACGCGATGTCAATGTTCCAGATGTGTTGGCTCGACTAGTTGGTGTCGTTGAAACTGCAGCAGCACTCGGATTGCTCATTGGTCTCAAATATTCATGGCTGTTATGGGCTCCACTCATGACATTGTGGGCGCTCATGGCTGGTGCTATTTATTTCCATTTCCGCGCCGACAAAGCAAAGACTTCTTTTCCAGCATTTTTCTTGCTGACGCTTATCTCTATTGCACTCGTAACAATCTAGGAAAACCATCGTGTCAGTACGCCGTCTAGAAATTCTGCGCGCCATTGTCGATGAATACGTATCGACACAAGAACCCGTAGGTTCAAAATCTATTGCTGCGCGCAGTGGCCTAGGTATTTCACCGGCGACTATTCGAAATGAAATGGCTGTACTAGAAGATGAAGGTTTAATTACTCATCCACATACAAGTGCTGGGCGTATTCCAACAGATCTTGGTTACCGTGTTTTTGTAGATAAGTTAGCAACGGTTAAACCTTTATCGAGCGCCGAGCGTCGCGCTATCGAAACATTTTTAGAAGGCGCACTTGATCTAGACGATGTTGTGCTGCGCACTGTGCGTCTCCTCGCAGATGTCACAAAACAGGTTGCAGTTGTGCAATATCCATCGATGGTGAAATCACGTGTGCGCCACGTAGAACTCGTTGCGCTGACCCCTGCACGTTTGATGATGATTTTGATTACCGATTCTGGACGCGTTGAACAACGAGTACTCGAACTCGCAACAGATGTAACAGATTTGTTCTTGTCTACTCTGCGCAATCAATTAAACAATGCAGTGATGGGGCAGCGTTTACCAGATGTTGCAGATCGAATCTCAGGTATTTTAGAGAGCTACAGCGCATCTGATAGAAAAAACGTTGCTGTTGTTATTTCTGCTCTTATTGAAATGGCAATGGAGCGCCCAGAAGAAAAAGTAGTTCTGGCTGGAACTGCAAACCTTGCGCGCTTTAGCGAAGATTTCTCAACCAATATTCATCCAGTGCTAGAAGCACTTGAAGAACAAGTTGTTTTGTTACGTTTACTTGGAGATGCAGGCGAAAATGTTCAGGTTCGAATTGGCACAGAACAGAGTGAGCGAAACCTGCGTACAACATCTCTTGTCACAGTTGGATATGGCGCAACAGATTCACCTCTTGGAGCCCTTGGTGTTCTAGGGCCAACTCGTATGGATTACGCAGGTTCAATTGCTGCTGTCTCAGCCGTTGCTCGTTATGTTGGTCGTTATCTCAATGAAGGTGCGTAAGTGGCTGATCATTACGACGTTCTAGGAGTATCACGCGATTCATCAGCAGATGAGATTAAACGTGCATATAGAAAGTTAGCTCGCGAATTACATCCTGATGTAAATCCTGATCCGCACACCCAAGAAAAATTTAAAGAAGTAACAGCTGCCTATGAAACTTTAAGTGATCCACAAAAGCGTCAGATGTATGACTCAGGTGGAAGTGGCTTTGGCGGCTTTGGTGGTGCCAGTGGTTTTGGCGACATCATGGATGCATTCTTTGGTGGCGGTGGAAGTCGTGGACCACGTCCACGAGTACGCGCAGGACAAGATGCACTTATACGAGTAGAAGTTGATTTATACGAGGCTGCATTTGGAACTGAACGCGACATTACTTTAGAGAGCGCGGTTGCATGCGATGAGTGCCAAGCAACTGGATGCGCCGATAACACTCATCCTGAAATGTGTGTGGTTTGTAAGGGACGCGGTGAAACTCAACAAGTGACGCGTTCAATTCTCGGACAAGTGATGACATCTCGTCCATGTAATACCTGTAATGGTTTTGGTTCTGTTATTTCCCGCCCATGTCGTGAGTGCGCAGGCGATGGTCGCGTGCGTGCGCGTCAAACAATAAATATCAAGATTCCTGCAGGTGTTGAAACGGGCAACAGAATTCAAATGTCTGGCCGCGGTGAAGTTGGTCCAGGCGGCGGCCCTGCTGGTGATTTGTACGTAGAAATAGTTGAACGCCCACACGAATATTTAGTTCGAGATGGCGATGACTTACATATTCAAATCGGAATATCAATGGCACATGCAGCGCTAGGTACTCATGTACAAGTTGAAGGCTTAGATGGAACTATTGATGTTGAAATTAAACCTGGAATTCAAAGTGGTTCACCTATCCTGCTTAAAGGAAAAGGTGTGACACATCTACGTAGTACATCCCGGGGTGATTTGATCGTCCACGTTGAAGTACAAACGCCATTAAAACTTAATCGTGAGCAAGAAGAGCTGTTGCAGAAATTTGCTGATGCACGTGGTGAAAAGCAAGGCGATGTACATTTAAGTAATCGCGAGGGCGGATTGTTTGGAAAACTTAGGGGAGCGTTTCACCGATAATTATGTTGACCTTATTTTTCGTAGATGATCTACCCCGAAAAGTGGGCGCTACCTACGAGTTTGATTCTGATGATGCCCAGCATGCAATTCGCGTATTGCGAATGAGCGCTGGCGAAACATTTATGCTCTCTGATGGAGAAGGTAAATGGTCGAAAGTAAAAATATTTGCCGTAAAAAAGAAGTCACTTGAAGTTGAAGTAATGGAAACAGGTATTCAAGAGCGGCTAGAAACTTCATTTACTGTGGTTCAGGCTCTTCCCAAAGGTGATCGACTAAAAGAGTGTATTGAGCTGCTCACCGAAGGTGGCGTTGACACAATCATTCCGTGGTCAGCTCAGCGCTCAATTGGGAAAGCAGAAAAAGGAGTTGAAAAACTACAAGTAACTGCTCGTGAGGCAAGTAAGCAATCTCGTCGACTATTTATTCCTGCCGTAACAGATGTTGCCAACACAGCCAAAGTTGTTGAATTAATTGCCGAACATGATCTGGTTTTAGTTTTCCATGAGAGCGCAACGAGCAAAGTTTCAGAAATTGTCACTAAAAAATACTCAGAGTCTGCCAACGTCATGATAATTATTGGCCCAGAAGGCGGAATCACAAATGAAGAGCTCGAACTCTTCAAATCTGCTGGGGCCAAGGTTGCATTGATGGGGCGCCCAATTTTGCGAAGTGCGCATGCGGGTCTTGCAGCAATGAGCGCTGTAAACGCCCTACTTAAAGTATGGTGAAGATATGGCGCTAGATCCAGATTGCTTGTTTTGCAAAATCATCGAAGGAGAGATTCCTGCCGATGTAGTTTTTCGAAATGAAAACGTCGTCGCTTTTAATGACATTAATCCGCAAGCACCAACTCATGTTTTGTTAATCCCAACGGTTCATACAGAAAACATTGCTGGTCTTGCAAAAATATCAGGCACGATTACTGCGGCGTTATTTACTGCAGCAGCAGAGATTGCCGAGCAACGCGGACTGAGTGGTCATCGAACCGTTTTTAACACTGGCGAAGCAGCGGGTCAGACGGTTTTTCACGCTCACATGCATCTCATAGGCGGGCGTGGACTCGCCTGGCCGCCAGGTTAAAAGTAGTATTTCGCTCAATATGCAG
>Ga0304730_1002590_pt1 | contig 12796 bp, 20 predicted proteins | sample M_130628_MF_Meta_FD_190474 | JGI IMG/M metagenome (GOLD analysis project Ga0304730, IMG submission 190474) | Freshwater microbial communities from Lake Montjoie, Canada to study carbon cycling - M_130628_MF_MetaG (v2) (version 2) | ecosystem: Environmental > Aquatic > Freshwater > Lake | place...
CCTTTTCTTCATCGATCTTAAAGCGTAGCCAGTCGGCGCTTAGGCTTTTGAGGTCGCTCATGCTCTTGCCGCGATCTTTTCAATAATCGCGCTCAAATCAGGCGTTTCCCAGCCGTCAAGTTTGCCGCTGCGATCCTTAGCGAGCCACAGTCCATCGCCGTCTGTCATCAAAGCGCGTTGAGTATTGCCTTCCCCATCTTTCTCAACGCGCAGAGCCAGCACCTCGTCGAAGAAATAAGGCAATCCTTGCGTCAGACTTTTGCCGGGCATTCCAGGGTTGTAGAGCATTCTCCCCAGTTCGTCAGCTGACTTTTCTAACTTCGCAGACATATAAACATTGCGACCGGCAAGGTCGCGGAACGACCGAATAATTTCGGCCATTGTTGTGTTCATTTCACCGTAAGCGGCGCGGCCGTCCTTGTTTGCCTTGAGCTCCCGTTGCAGCACCACTTCAGCAACTTCGCTGATGCTGTCAACACAGATTGACTGATAAACTTTTGCCTCGGCGCTGTCCTTGCACCACGCATATGCCTCGCGCAAATCATCGAGGCTTGCCACATCAATGTAGGGCAAATCAGCACTTTGCAGCGACAGCAGGCCGCCTTCAGCTGACAGCACAATGGGGCTCGGCAGCGTTGCGATCAGCGCGGTCTTGCCCACTCCGGCTGCGCCGTAAACCAGCAGTTTCACTCCACTTGCGGCAAGATTGCCTGTAGACTTTAAATTAATAGCCATAATTCCTCCGATTAGAATGAGAACAACAAAACAAGGAAAATCCATCCTGCCGCGAGTGTTGCTGCGGCGCACGCGGCGGCGCCTGTGATTTCAAGAAAGTTCATTCTTCGCTCGCGTCTGCAATTTCTTGTGCGAGTTCTTCAACGATGTCGGTGTCTTTAAGCCAAAGCCACAACAACTCTGTTACTGCCTTGCGTTCTTTCTCAACGCGCTCTCTAAACAAGTAAGAATTGTCGGCCATTGCCGCAATGTAAAGCTCGGCCATATAACTAGGGTCGCGTTCCTCAGTCAGAATGTCGTATAGGTCAAGATGCTTCCGACCTTTTGCCGGATACTGGCCGTGATCCATCAGGGTTTCTACGGCCTGCTCTATTGCGCGTTCGCGGTCGCGCTCGGTGACTTCTGCTTGCTTGCGATTCAGGGGGTAGCAGCGGGGGCAGTCCTCGCTCCCACAGTTGCAGCGTTCGGGGGCGCTCATGCTGCCACCGCCAGCGGGATAACCGATTGCACCGAAAACTGGGCGGTAAATTTGCTGACCGCAATGTCGCGCTGGGCAGGGGTCAGGTTCAATTGATCTTTGCTAGCGTTGCCCCAGTTTTGAAATTTGTCTATCGAAACAAGAAACCACGCAGACGATCCGCGCTCGATCGTGTAAGTGTTGACGATGCGGCTGTATTTGTAGGCGCTCGGCACGTTGCCGCCGGACATGCCCGACGCGATTGCGCCGGAACGATCTTTTTTTGCAATATCAAATTTCTCAAGCTGCAATTCGCTTGATGCGGCGAGATCGAAAATGTGTTTGTGAAAAGCCGTGTGCGAGTACGACTTGCCATTGATTTTGTCCAGCAGTGCGTTGATTGCCACTCGGTTTGCTTCTACGATTTTGATTTTCATTTTGGTTCTCCTTAAACCGCTGTCGGCCAATCCGGTCGCGGTATTTGCAAATAATACAGGAACTATGATAACGTGCAAGCACTTTCGCAAATATATTTGCGTCGGAGCGTAATGTTTTCACTGGAGAGCATATAATGCTTACAATTGAGCAAATTAAACAACGACTTAGTGACTGTAATCTAAAACGGGTGGCAATTAATGCTGGTTTGCATCCAGCCACTGTCTACAGATTCATGTCAGAGGACAATCATCGGCCTTTGTTTGAGACGGTGCGGGCGTTGAGTGAGTATTTGGCTGCCCGCGAAGCTGCCAATGTCTGATATCACTTACATGTTTGGGGGTCAGCCATTTGTTGCTCCGGCTTTGCGCCAGCCAGATTCACCAGAGCAGCAGCTGCGCGATGCGATGGTAGATGCGGGACTTGAGCCGCCCGACTTAATTGAGCTGGATGGCAAAATCCATCGTTTTAAATCCGGCACAAAAGGCAGCGGCGGCCATGGCAGCAAACCGGGTTGGTATATTGCATTTGGCGACGGCATTCCTGCCGGCCGATTTGGATGCTGGCGGGCTGGAATTGAACAAATATGGCGCGCTGAAACCGGGCGAGAATTAAATCATGCTGATCAAATGGCGCACGCCCGTCGAATGGCCGAGGCGAAATCTTTGCGTGACGCAGAGCAAATGCGAAAGCATGAAGTGGCAGCCGACACCGTAGAATTGATCTGGTCTGGCGCACAATCCGCTTTGCTAGATCATCCTTACCTTGCCCGAAAATGTATTGGCGTGCATGGCGCCAGGTCGACCGGAGACGGGCGCTTGGTTGTGCCTCTTTACAGCGATGATGGCGCGCTTGCCAGCCTGCAATACATCGATCACGAAGGCAACAAACTTTATCATCCTGGCGGCCAAACTGGAGGCAAGTTTTGGATGATTGGCACGTTGGACGAGCCGGGAACTATTTACCTTGCCGAAGGTTTTGCCACGGCTGCCACGATTTACGAGGTTACACATCGTCCATGCGTAGTTGCCTACAGCGCGAGCAATTTAGTGCCGGTTTTAGGTGTTTTGAGAGCTCGTCATGGCGCTAGCCAGGATATCGTGATCGTAGCCGACAACGATGTTTCCGGAGTCGGCAAAAGTTACGCCGAGCAGGCCGCCGCCAAACATGGCGCGCGCGTGGTAATACCTCCGAACAAAGGGGATGCAAACGATTATGTCACGGCGGGCGGCGATCTTGCCAGTTTGCTGGTTCCTATTGTTGATAATTGGCTTGTCCAGGCTGACGAATTTGCCAGCGAGCCGGCTCCCCTGCGTTGGCTGGTTAAGCATTGGATCCAATCCAACGCATTGATTATGGTTCACGGTCCCTCTGGAGGTGGCAAGACCTTCATCGTTTTGGACTGGGCGCTCAGGATGGCTTCTGGAGCGCCGGATTGGCTCGGCCACAAGATTATGCCTGCTAGCGTCGTATACCTCGCAGGCGAAGGCCACCACGGTCTGCGGGGGCGAATTGCGGCTTGGAAGCAACACCACCGGCCGCCTGCCTTATTAAGCATGTGGCTTAGTCAGGACGGGTGCGATCTAAACACGCCGGCTGGCTATCAGAGGGTGGTTGAAAATATCAGGCGCCTGCCGACTTCGCCGGATTTAATCGTTGTGGACACCTTGCACCGGTTTTTGTCTGGCGACGAAAATTCGGCTCAGGATGCAAAATCCATGCTTGATGCCTGCGCCGGTTTGATGGCTGAATTTAAATGCAGCGTCAGTTTGCTCCATCATACCGGCGTTTCCGAAGAAGCCCAGCACCGGGCGAGAGGATCAAGTGCCTGGCGCGGCGCTTTAGATATTGAAATTAGCATTGTTCCAGGCTCCGATAGCCGCCCGATCCAGATTATCCAGCGCAAGTCAAAAGATGCCGAATTAGCCGGCGAGTGTTGGGTCAATCTGCAATCTGTGTCGATTTCAGGGTGGCTTGACGAGGAGGGGGTGGAGGTTGGCAGCGCCGTAGTAATTAAGGCAGATGCGCCTGTGGCGACAAAGAAACCAAGCAAACTGGCGGGCCATTGCAAAACTTTTGAGAATGCCTGGTGGGCGTCTGGCGCCGAGGAGCGAAATGGTAATCCTTATATCAGCAGGTCCGGTATGCTTGATTATTGCAGGAAAAATTTGGGTCTTAGCGATGCATCTGCAAAGCAGCATTTGAAGGCAAGCGTTTCCGGAAAACCTATCGCAGATCTGATTTTGGCTGAGATGATTGAGCCGTTTGAGCAGGGCTGGCAGGTAAAGGAATCCGCTTATCGCTCCGCAATGCTTTTGCGGAAAAAAGAACGGTAAACTAAGTTATCCACAGACTTATCCACAGGCAAGTTGGCGGTAACAAACGTAACGTAGCGTAATTTTACGTAATTTCGTTACCGAGGCAAAAGCAACTTTTCCGGTAACGTAACGTAACTCTTTCTTAGAAAGAGTTACCGTTACCGAAATGATGCAGGCAGTTTTAACCCAATACCCTTATTACAAAGTAGGTTATTGATATGTTTGTAAGCACTAACTTCAAATTGGGTTGGAAAAAGTTATCCACAGGCAATGTTTTAAACAGATTGTCGATTTATCCTGATTTTTGCGCTTGCGCGCAGAATTATTGAGGGCTAAGATAGGGTTGCGTATATCTCCTCCGAGTGCGCAAACCCCGCTTGACCGCGGTCTGAGCGATGCGGGCGCTCTCCACACGACCGCGGTTGTCTTGAGGTGCTATGGCTGATTATCAAAAGAATGCGGCACTTTTCGTTAGCGTCTTGCTGCACTCTGGCACGAACGCGCATTTCATGCACCTGCAATCGAAAAGCTATAGTCAGCACAAGGCGCTGGGGCGGTATTACGAGGATGTGGTTGACTTGGCCGACCGGTATGCCGAAGCGTTTCAGGGCTGCTACGATGTGATCGACACTTACCCGGCCGACTTTCACATTGCAAAAGTGCCGCTGACTTACATTCAAAAGATTAAAGATTTTGTTGACGGGATTCGTAAAGTCTTGCCCGATGACTCGCAACTCCAAAACATCATTGACGAAGTGTGCGAGTTGATTGACACAACCATCTATCGGTTGCGGGAATTGAAGTAATGCCTAGCACCTCACCAGCTCAAGCCCGCATGATGGCGGCAGCCGCGCACGATCTGAAGTTTGCCAAACGGGTCGGCGTGCCGGTCAGCGTGGCGCGAGACTTTAACCAGGCTGATAAGGGTAAGCGACTGGCTGTTGCAATGCAGCAGATGGAGCGTAAGTAAGCGACCACTTACAAATGTAAGTGAGTATCCACTTAAGATTAAAACAGAAATGGCAAGACCTAAAGGAATACCAAAGACTGGCGGGCGCAAGGCCGGGGTCGGTAACAAGACCACGGTCGATGTGCGCAATGCCATTGCGTTAATTGCTCAGGACAACGCGGGCAACTTTGCCCGGTGGCTTGGTCAGGTGGCTCTTGAGGATCCCGGCAAGGCCGCCGACCTGTATCTGAAAGCCATCGAATACCACATTCCGAAGCTGGCGAGGTCTGAGCAAACGGGGCCAGATGGCGGCCCGCAGGAGCACACCTTCCGGTGGCTTGAGTGACGCTTCACGTTATCCCCTACAGGCCGCGGGCAGCCTTCCTGCCGTTCCATCAGCGCACCAAGCGGTGGTCGTGCCTGGTGGCGCACAGGCGGGCTGGCAAGACCGTGGCGGCAATCAACGACCTGATCCGGGCGGCGGTCACCAGCAGGAGCCCGATGCCGCAGTTTGCCTATATCGCGCCATTCCGCAGCCAGGCCAAGTCCGTGGCGTGGGACTATCTTAAGCACTTCTCGGCTACCTCGGCGGCCAGCACGAACGAGAGTGAGCTGACCGTCGACATGATCAACGGCTCAAAGGTGCGGCTGTTTGGCGCTGACAACGCTGATTCGATGCGCGGGCTGGGATTTGACGGTATTTTCATGGATGAGTATGGAGACTTCAAACCAAGCGTTTGGGGCAACGTCATCCGTCCGGCGCTCTCCGACCGGCAGGGCTGGGCGGTGTTCGGTGGAACGCCGAAGGGTAAAAACCAGTTTTGGGAGATTAAGCAGACTGCCGAGCGATTGCGGGATGACTGGTTCCTGTTGCAGCTGCCGGCCAGCAAGTCAGGGCTGCTGCCGGCGACCGAGTTGGATGCCGCCCGGTCGCAACTGAGCAAGGACCAGTTCGACCAGGAATACGAGTGCAGCTTCGAGGCCGCTATCCTTGGCGCGTTCTTTGGCACCGAGATGCGCGAGGCGACCGAGGCGGGCAGGATCTGCCGGTTTGACTACCAGCCCGAAGTGCCGGTTCACACGGCATGGGACTTGGGCTATCGAGATGACACGGCGATCTGGTTCTACCAGGTCATCCGCGGCGAGATCCACGTGATCGACTATTACGCAGTGTCTGGCGCCAACATTGCCGAGCTCGCCGCGGTGGTCACTGGCAAACCCTACCGATACGGCAAGCATAACCTCCCGCACGACGCTAAAGCTAAGACGCTGGCCGCGCAGGGCAAGAGCATCATCGAGCAGCTGGCCGAATACTTGGGCATCAACAACCTAGCCATCGTGCCGGATCTGAGCGTGCAGGACGGCATCCAGTCGGTGCGCCAGATGCTGCCCAACACGTGGTTCCATGTGGAACATTGTGCCGAGGGAATCGAGGCGCTGCGCCAATACCAGCGCGAGTATGACGAGGACAAGAAAGCGTTTAGACAGACGCCGCGGCATGACTGGTGCTCGCATCCGGCCGACGCTATGCGGATGCTGGCGATAGCCTGGCGCGCCGAGCCGACCGTCAGGGCGCCGGATGTGGTCAAACCGCTGATGGTCGGGCCGCAGAACACCGTAACACTTAATGACATGTGGGCAACCGCAAAATCAAGGAGCAAGAGATTATGAGTGGCGTAAACAATCCGTATCGCTATCAATATGAGCACGTCGCAGCGAGCAGCAGCGCGCAAGTATTGGGTACTACCGGTGCAAAAGGCGACTATCTGCACAGGCTGATTTGTACCGTCTCAACCGCAGCAACAGGCAACGTCCTGATCGTTGACGGTTCGGGAACAGGCATTTTGACGCATACCGTACTGCCCGCGCTTGCAGGTACAGGCATCAACGTCTACAACATCGAAATCAATGCTGTAAGTGCAGATGGTGCGTGGAAAGTGACTACCGGCGCAGGTGTCGAAGTCATGGCCGTCGGCATCTTCAGCGCGTGATGGATAAGCCCGGTCTGTACGCGAACATCCTTGCCAAGCAGGAGCGCATCAAGGCGGGCAGTGGCGAGCGCATGCGCAAGCCGGGCTCACCGGGTGCGCCGACCGCTGGCGCGTTCCGCGAGTCGGCAAAAACCGCAAAGCCCGACAAGAAGAAATGATCGCTTGCGTCCTAAAGTCGGGCGGTGACTTCAAGCCAGCGCATGTTTACGCGTTGCAGAACATGTGCGACCGTTTCCTGCCGGGCGAGGAGTTCATCTGCCTGACCGACTTAGATTTGGACTGCCCGACGCTGGCGCTCGACCACGACTGGCCGGGCTGGTGGTCAAAGATCGAGCTATTCCGGCTGCCGAGCGCGCTTTACATGGATCTAGACACCGTTCTGGTGGGCGATTGCACCGAGCTGCTCGAGGCCGCAAGACCGCACGACTTTGTGATCATGCGCGACGTCTACCGCGGCAAAGCGGATCCGCGCGCGATGCAATCCAGCCTGATGTGGTGGTCAAAACCGCACAAGTTCATTTACGACGCATTCAAGGCGGGCGACCGCTACTGCGAAGGGGGTGATCAGGTCTATCTAGAGTGGGCGCTGGCTGGCCGGCTGGTCAAATACTGGCAGGACATCACGCCAGGCATCAAGTCGTTCAAAGCCGACATACTGCCAAACGGGGTGCAGGCCGAGGATCGTTTAATCGCGTTTCACGGCAAACCGCGGCCGTGGGAGCAGACGAGGGTGGCTTATGCGGCAGCGTAACGGCTGGGCGGTCCCTGACGCTGACCAGTGCTGTATTCAGGCAGCGCTGGCCGAGGTGCCGGATCTTGGCGCCAGTCTGGATCTGTGCCGGCAGTTCAGGACTGCGATACAGGCCGGCGGCAACATGGGCGTTTATCCGATGGCGCTCGCGCAGAAGTTTCAGCGCGTCTACACCGTCGAGCCGGACGCAGCCAACTTCGAAGCGCTGGCCATTAACACAATCAACCAGCCGCGGGTGATTATCCGCTGGGCTGCGTTTGGGCAGAACCACGGCAAGGCAGCGATTGACCAGATATACCCAGACAATGCCGGCGCGCACCAGATCAAAGAGGGCGCTGAGTTTGACGTCCTGCCGATCGACAGCCTGGGCGTCACCGACTGCGACCTGTTGCAGCTCGATGTCGAGGGATCCGAGCACCACGCTATTCTCGGCGCCATCTCAACCATTGAGGCAAGTTGGCCGGTGATTACGCTGGAGCTCAAAGGGCTTGGCGAGCGATACGGTTACACTGACGAGGACACGATCAACCTACTGGCCGACATGGGTTACCGGATAACAGACCGGGTTAACAGGGATGTGATATTCACAAAATGAGCGCAGCCTGGACACGTAAAGAAGGGAAAAACCCTGCCGGTGGACTTAACGCCGCAGGCCGAGCGAGCTACAAGGCCGAGACTGGCGGCACGCTTAAACCACCGGTCAAGGCAGGCGACAACCCGCGGCGTGCCAGCTTCCTTGCAAGGATGGGCGGTATGCCGGGACCGATGGAAAAGAACGGCGAGCCGACGCGCTTGGCGCTTGCGTTGCGAGCGTGGGGCGCATCCAGCAAGGCCGACGCTAAGAGTAAAGCCGCAGCAATCAGCGAAAGAAACAAATAATGGAACCAACCAGCACCGGCGTCGACAAGTGGCTGAACATCATCAGCCAGTACGACAACGAATTCAAGAAGTGGGAAGCGCGCAGCGCGAAGATCGTCAAACGCTACCGCGACGATAACAGAAGCCAGCACACGAACGAAACCGCCAAGTTTAATATCCTGTGGTCAAACGTCCAGACGTTGATCCCCGCGGTCTACGCCAAGCTGCCCAAAGCGGTGGCTCAACGCCGGTTTGGCGACAATGATCCGGTCGGCCGGGTGGCTGGCCAGCTGATCGAGCGCGCATTGGACTTTGAGATCGAACATTACCCTGATTTCCGAGCAACCATGAAGCACGCGGTCGAGGACCGGTTTCTTGGTGGCCGCGGGACTGCATGGGTGCGCTACGAGCCGCACGTCCGGCAGCTGGGGATGCCAGAGGACGGTCTGCAAATCACGGAGGATGTCGAGAATGAGGCAGCCGAAGGCCAGACACCGGAAGGCGCGCCGAAAACAGAAAGTCAGGACTACACGGCAGGCGAAACCGAGCCGCAAGAGGAAATCGAGTATGAGTGCGCCCCGACTGATTATGTTTACTGGAAAGATTTCGGCCACAGCGTCGCGCGCACCTGGGAGGAAGTGACCTGCGTCTGGCGTTGGGTCTACATGACCAGAGATGCGCTGACAGAGCGTTTTGGCGAAAAGATGGCCAAACAGATCCCGCTGGACTCAGGCGCCGAAACGCTGGCGACCTACGGCCAGAGCACGAAAGAGCGCACCAGGGCGAAGATTTGCGAGCTGTGGGACAAGGAAAGCGGCAAGGTCTATTGGCTGTCGAAGAACTGCCCAAAGATTATTGACGAGCGCGACGATCCGCTAGAGCTCGACCAGTTCTTCCCCTGCGCGCAGCCGTTATACAGCACCACCACCAGCGACAGTCTGATTCCTGTGCCGGATTTTGTAATTTACCAGGACCAGGCGAACGAGCTTGATATTCTGTCAGACAGAATTGACGGTCTGGTCAAAGCATTGCGGATCCGCGGCGTTTACGACGCCAGCCAGCCGGCGCTGCAACGGCTGCTGACCGAGGGCGACAACAATACGTTGATTCCGGTCGACAAGTGGATGGCATTTTCGGAGAAGGGCGGGCTAAAAGGCAGTATCGACATCCTGCCGATCGATATGCTGGCCAGCGCACTGATTAATTGCTACCGGGCGCGAGAGGACATAAAAGGCCAGATTTACGAGATTACTGGCATCAGCGACATCATTCGAGGCCAGAGCGCAGCCAGCGAAACCGCGACCGCACAGCAGATCAAAGGCCAATATGCCGGGCTCCGGCTGCGGAGCATGCAAGAGGAAGTGGCGCTGTTTGCCAGCGAGCTGATCCGGTTAAAAGCGCAAGTTATCTGCACCAAATTCCAGCCGCAGACGATCCTGCTCTACGCCGCTGCCGGCCAGATGAGCCAAGAGGATCAGCAGATGATCCCGCAGGCCATCGAGCTCATGCAGGACAACCCGTTGCGCAACTTCCGCATCGAGGTTGATGCCGACAGCCTGGTGCAGCTGGATGAGCAGCAGAACAAGAAGGACCGGGTTGAGTTCATCACGGCGTTTGGCGGCCTGTTGCGCGAAGCACTGCCGGTTGGCCAATCATCGCCGGAGCTCATCCCGATGCTGGTTGAGGTAATGAAGTTTGGCATCAGCGGATTCAAGCAGGCCAAACCGATAGAGGGCACACTGGATTCTGCGCTCGACCAACTGAAAGAGAAACAGAAGCAAGCCGCGGCTAATCCGCAGCCTGCACCGCCTAATCCAGAGATGATGCAGATTCAAGCGACGCAGCAGCTGGAGCAGGCAAAGATGCAAGCGACCGCACAATCCGACCAGATGCGGGCGCAGGCCGACATGCAATCGGCGCAGATGAAGGCACAGCTAGACAGTCAGATTGCACAGGCGAAGATCGAGGGCGAGATGCAGCTGGCGCAGATGCAGGCGCAGATTGAAGACCAGACAATGCGCCACGGCATGGAAATGAAGGCGCAGGAGGTTAAATCTGTTGACGACTTTAACCGCTGGAAATCCGAGCTCGAGGCGGCGACCAAAATCATGGTTGCGCGCATAGGTGCAAATCCCGGCGTGGATCTGCAAACCGCTGAAGCGGCGCAAGCGGCATCTGACCGGGTAGCGCAGGAGCTGGGCGCCGGGGTGTCTAATGCGCTCAACCAAGTGACCGTCCTGCACGCTGACATGGCCAACAAGCACGACGAATCGCTGCAACAGGTAAAGCAAGCGCTGTCTGCATTGATGGCGCCTAAGCGCATTGTGCGCGGTCCTGATGGGCGCGCTGTTGGGGTTGAGATTGCACAGTGAACGGCGGCTGGGACACAGGCACCTGGGACGATGCGACATGGGACTATGTAAGCCAGATTGTCGAATTTGACACGCACGACGGCGACTATCTTAAAAAGAAGTTTGCAAAAGAGGTAGCCGACGCAGCCAGACGCAAGGCCGAGATTGTTTACGCATTTGAGCGAATAGTAGAGGGCAGGCCGGAAGCGGCGGCAGAGATTGCCGAGCCGTTTATGGAAACGATGGCCAGCACCGAGCCGGCAATAGATTACGACCGGATGCTGGCCGATTTAGACAGAGTGCAGCGGATATGGGATCTGCACCTTGAATTAGACGATGAGGACGTTTTAGCGCTGATATGAGAAAAACCTACATCCAGATCGACGGCAAGCTGGTCGAGAAGTCGGATTATTACGCCGAGCCGGTGGCGCCCGGAATCATGCCGGACATCCAGCCTTATCAAAGCATGGCCGACGGCAGCATGATCACCAGCCGCAGCCAGCACCGGGCGCACTTGAGGCAGCACAACTGCATCGAGATCGGCAACGAAACTATGGAAACCAAGCCGACGCAGGGAAAAGACACGCGGCGCGAGGTTTTGAGGGAGCAGGTAGCAAACATGACGCACGACCAGGCTAACCGCGTGTTGGCCAAGCTGCGCGACGATATTCGTTTTACCCGTAGTTAAACCCCCACAGGGAGCAATAATGTCCGACTTAAATGAGATTGTGCCGGTAGAAAACCAAGACAGCCGCCGGGATATGCTTTCCCAGCAATTTGACGAAGTTGCCGAAGCGACGCCGGAACCGGCAAGGGCTGAACCGGCAAAGGCTGAAAAGCCGCGGGACGAGGCTGGCAAGTATGCAAAACCTGCGCCGCAGGCAAAGGCAGAGCCCACCGAGCCGGCAGAGGAGCCGCTGTGGAAGCGCCCGCCAGCGAGCTGGAAAAAAGATTACCACGAGGACTGGAAAACCGCCCCAGCGCGCATTCAGGAGTATGCCTGGCAGCGCGAAAACGAAATGAAAGCCGGGGTTGAGCCGCTGATCTCAAAAGCCCAGTTTGCCGACCAGATGCAGGAGGTGCTCAACCCCTACATGAACACCATTCAGGGGCTGGGCATTGACGCGCCAGGCGCGGTCAAAGCGCTGATGGAAGCTGACCACGCGCTGCGTTACAGTAATCCTCAGGAAAAACGTCAATATTTTGCTAGACTTGCACAATCTTACGGAGTAAATTTATCCGATATGGGCGACCAGCCACAACTGGCGCCGACTGATCCGAGCATCTACGCACTGCAAAACGAGCTGAATAGCGTTCGCGGCGAAGTGCAAGGGTGGAAACAGGCACAGGAACAGCAGCAGAATCAGGCGCTTTTGGGTGAGATCAACAGTTTCAGTCAAAAAGCCGAGTATTTCGAGGAAGCCAGGCCGGTAATGATCCAGCTCTTACAGAGCGGTGTGGCCACCGACCTCGATGACGCGTATCAGAAAGCACTACGCTTAGATCCGAACCTTTTTGAAAGTGTCCAGGCCAGCAAACAAGCTGAGCTAGATACGGCAAAAAGAGCAGCAGCAAATAAAGCTGCTAAATCGGCGCGGGCGGCAGCGGTGAGCGTGCGAGGATCCACACCCGGAACCGTGACGAATACCAAAGCAAATGATCGCCGGGCTTTGCTGGCAGAGCAATTTGACAGCATGAGCGACCGGCTCTGATTAATGTTTTTAAGGAGCTAAAAAAATGGCATTTGCCAATAGCTCGATCAGCGACATCATTGCGACCAACATACAAAGTCGTAGCGGTGAGCTGGCCGACAACGTAACAAATAACAACGCGCTTCTGCGCAGGTTGAAAGAGCGCGGAAACGTAAAAACGTTTTCCGGCGGTAACGTCATCCTTAATGTTGGGGTCACTCTGCATTAAAACGCAGATGTGAGAATTCTCTCTGATTGAC
>Ga0304730_1002597_pt1 | contig 12770 bp, 11 predicted proteins | sample M_130628_MF_Meta_FD_190474 | JGI IMG/M metagenome (GOLD analysis project Ga0304730, IMG submission 190474) | Freshwater microbial communities from Lake Montjoie, Canada to study carbon cycling - M_130628_MF_MetaG (v2) (version 2) | ecosystem: Environmental > Aquatic > Freshwater > Lake | place...
TATTTTAGAAAATATAGCACAAACTAATACTATAAGTGTTCCCCAACCTACAGTAAGCGAGTTTGAAACATTAGATAAAGGAACTCGTGCATTGGTTTACAAAATAATGTTAGAAAAATTCAATAATAGATTTAATACATTATCTGATGATCAGAAAGAAGTATTAAAAGAATACATCAATAATATTTCTAATACTACTAATTTAAAAAAATATGTGGATACTAAATTCACATCATTAAAAGAATCCCTTTTAAAACTTTTATCTACAATAGAAGATGCTACAATTAAAATTAAAGTAAATGAGACAATAAATCTTATTAACCCTATTTTAGAATCTAAAGTTGTAAAAGATGATAATATAGTTGCATTATTACAATATCAAGAATTACACAGTGAATTAACAAAAATTCATAATGCAAAATAACAAATTAAAAGAGTTAATATTAAAACATTTAGCTGAACTTCTTGATGAAGAATCAGCTTCTGCTAATGCTGGTGGGTTTTTACCTCGAATGATGGTTAAAAAACTTAAAAAGGAAAATACTAATAAAGCTTTTACTCGTAATCCTGCTCGCCCTAAAACTGCGCAAGATACTAACTCACCTACAGGATTTGAATCAATGCCTGATTCAGGTAAAGTTTATACCAAAAGTGGATTTAAAGTAGTCAAACCATCTGAAAGAATTGACGCTAAAGATTTATGGAAAGGGCAACATTTAGAAGAAAGAATAGCTATTTTAACTCCAAACGCCTTTAGAAAACCTAAAAAACAACATGAAACCTCTAAATCAGGACATGAAGATTTACCTAACCTAGATAAATACTTTGAATTAGTAAAATTTAAAATTGTTGATCCTGAAAAAAAGAAAAAAGAAGAAGAACAACTTAATGAAGTTCGTTACTCTCAATTTAAATCTGAAACTAAAACTAGAACACCTCAACAACAATTACATGAAGGTGTTAAAAAAATACAACGTAATTTAGATGAAATTAACAAATTGATTGAGTTTGTTACTAGAATGAAAACTGAATTAAAAGGTAATGAGGAACAAATAGATTATTTAAAACGTACTCATAATGCCTTATTTAAAATAAACGAAAGAATACAATCAATTAACGAAAAAATAAAAGGTTTAACTGAATAATGGCAGCAAAAGTAAAAGCGGCTTCATCTACTGCTAAAGTAGAAAAAGTTAAGGTAAAAAGACCTGGTGTTCACGCTAAATGTAAAACATCAAAGTTAAAAAGTTCCAAAAATTATAAAAAATTATATAGAGGACAAGGAAAATAGATAATATTTATACACATGACAGTTCAAAATTTATACACACAATACCTAGATGGTAAGATAACTAAACAAAAGTTTCTTTACGAAGTTCGTAGAGACCAAAATCTTACCATGATATCTCCTTCCAACTCATTTGATGATGTTGTTAAGATATTAAAAAACAAATCTATAATTTCAGAAAAAGCCTCTAAAGAGTCTAAACAATCAACTGGAAAACAAGAAGTAGATATTATATCTAAAACTATTGATATGGTTAACCCATATGAATATGCTAGAGGTATGGATTATGAACTAGATATTATAGATGTGCCTGCAACCTCAGGAGATTTACATACAGATAATGTACTTAGAGCTCAGAAAAAAGTATTAGCTAATCTTACTAAAAATCCTCAATACTATTTTGAAAAATTATATGGTCAAGATAAATTCGATGGTGATGAAACTGTTGTAATTAATAAAAAATCAACTGACGCTATTGGTAAAGGTAAAAATTCTAAAATTATTAGAGAAGGTTATAATCCCTTCCCAGTAAATGAAGAGCAAGAAGCCGTATTGCAAAGATATTCTGAAGCAACAGGTATAACTGTTGATAATCTTAAAAACATGGTTGCTGAAGCTAAAGCCAAAAAAAAAGCTAAAAAAGCTAAAAGAGATTATGATGAAGATGGTAAAATAGAATCACCTGAAGAAGAATATAAAGGATCAGTTGATAAAGCTATAAAAGGTGTAAAAGAGCATGGACAATATTTTGATAGAGTATCTGATGTTAATGCTGATTCTACTCCAATAAGTGAAGATATTGATTTAGGTCACCAAGATAATGAACCACATATGGTTAAAGGTGAGTTATATCAAATTGCTAAACAAGCATCTGAATTATATAAAATAATTGATTCTGTAGATAATATGGGAGAAATTGATTTTCCTCATTGGTGGCAAGCAAAAATTGTTTTAGCTAAAAATTATTTACAAGGAGCAAAAGATTATTTAGATAGTGCTTTAGCCATAGGTGATGAAGAAGGAGAAATGGAAGAAGGTACTACATATGCTGGTAAAGATGCAGTAGATGATGCTCAAAAAGATCCAAAATTTGGTTCTTTATCTGGTGCTGGTAAAACAGACGCTATAAATAAGTTAAAACAAGGTAATGCTGTAACAATAGGATAATATGAGTAAATCATTATTAATAGAATACGCTTTATTCACACCTAAATCAGCAGTACTAACTGAAGGGAGAGGTGATAGAAACTTAGTAGTTCAAGGTGTTATTCAAAGAGCAGACGCTAAAAATCAAAATGGTAGAATTTACCCTAAAGAAATTTTAGCTCGTGAGGTTGAAAAATACATTGATGGACCAGTCGCTGAAAACAGAGCATTAGGTGAATTAGATCATCCTGAATCAATGGTTATTAACCTTAAAAATGTATCTCATAACATTAAACAATTATGGTGGGATGGAGATGATTTGATGGGTAAAGTAGAAGTATTACCAACTCCATCAGGTAACATTTTAAAAGAACTATTCATAAATAAAATTACAGTAGGTATTTCTTCTCGTGGTATGGGTTCAGTTCAACCATTAGGAGAAGGTACAGTTGAAGTACAAGACGATTTCGAACTATTATGTTGGGATTTTGTTTCTACTCCTTCAACACAAGGTGCTTTTATGACTCCAACAGGATTAAGTGAAGGATACAAACCCCAACATACAAGTAAATACTCAAAAATTAATACTTTAGTATCAGACATTATTTGCTCTCAATCAGGTATATGCTGTATTAGATAAAAACACTCTCCCAATTTTACAAGTCTATTGTAAAAGACTAATGCACTCCCTAAAAAGAGTGCATTTTTTATTTCCCTCCACATATTTATGATTGTCTTATGATAGATTATCTCAATATAATCTCCCTCAATATAAAAAAATTCTATATTACTTCCCAATAAGTAATCAAACAATCACAAAAAAACATTATGGCAAACGAAAACACTAAAATCTTTAGTGAAGCAATCGCTGAAGCAAAGGCTATTAGAGAAACAGCTATGGTTAATGCAAAACTTGCTCTAGAAGAAGCTTTCGCTCCTCGTATTCAAGAAATGATGAATAAAAAATTATCATCAATGGCTGAAGACGATGAATTGGGAGAAAGATTCACAGGAAAAAATGGTGAAATGACTTCTAATGATGGCGATGATAGCGATGACGCTGGAGCTATGGAAGAAATTTCATTAGAAGAATTATTAGCAGAATTAGAAGGTTTAGAAGAAACTTCAGGATATGAAAACGATCCAGAAGACAAAGACACTTACATGTCTAATGATGGACTTGAAAAAGTAAAATCTATGAAAGGAGTAAACGATCCTTACAACATGGAAGAAAACGAAATTTTTGAAGTTGAAGACGACGACACCGTAGCTGAAATTACAGTTGAAGATCTTAAAGAACTTATTAGAACTGCAGTTGCTGACGTATTAGGAGGCACTGAAGGTGAAGAGGGTGAAGAAGAAACTTCTGAAGAAGAAGAAACTGAAGAAACTGAAGAAGAAACAGAATTAAGTTTAGAAGAAATTTTAGCTGAACTTGAAGAAGATATGGACGCTGAAGAAGCAGAAAATTTTTCAAATATGGCAACAAATGAAGAACTTGAAGAAGCAATGAATACTATTGCTCAATTACGTTCTGAATTAAACGAAGTTAATCTTTTAAATTCTAAATTACTTTACGTTAACAAGTTGTTTAAATCTAAAAATTTAACAGAAGCTCAAAAAGTAAAAGTAATTAACGCTTTTGATAGAGCTGAAACAGTTAAAGAGTCTAAAAACATCTATGAAACGTTACAAGAATCATTAACAGCTTCTACAACTTCTAACACTAAGTCTCAAATCAAAGAATCTCTTTCATTTGCTTCTAAAGCATCAGGAGTTGCTGATAGAAAACCAATCGTTGAAAACAACGATTTTGTAGCAAGAATGCAAAAACTTGCAGGAATCATTTAAAAAAATTAAAAACAAAAAAATCTAAAAATTACATTATTATGTCAAACATGATCAATTCATTATTAGAGACTGCTAACCCATACCAATCATTACAAAAAGATACTGCTAGATTAGCAGGAAAATGGGCTAAATCAGGTCTTTTAGAAGGTATTTCTAACGAAACAGATAAGTCTAACATGGCTCTTATCTTAGAAAACCAAGCAAAACAATTAGTAGTAGAATCTTCTTCTACAGGAACAGGTGGTACTTTTACCGCTGGAACAGGTGAGCAATACGCTGCTGTAGCATTACCATTAGTACGTAAAGTATTTGGTCAATTAGCTGCTAAAGAATTCGTTTCTGTTCAACCAATGAGCTTACCAGCTGGTTTGGTATTCTTCTTAGATTTCCAATATGGAACAGATAACGCTCCATTCTCAACCACAGCGGGTACTAACTCACTTTATGGTAACCAAACAGCTAACTTCGGTAACGATAGAGCAGGTGGTTTATATGGTGCTGGTAGATTCGGATACTCAATCAACCAATTCTCAGGATCTCATTCAGGTAGTACAATTTCACAACCAGCTGGTGCAGGTACTACAAAAGCTACTCTTACTATAGCAACTGCTTCATGGGCTGATATTTCTTTTGATGCGGATTTATCTGCTTCTGTAGCTGCAGGTACTATTAAAGCTTTAACATTACCAACATCTAGTATCCCAAGCCCTGACATGAACGGTATCCGTGCGTTCGCAATTAGTGGTTCAGGTGCTCTTACAGTGGCTAAACAATTACCACAATTTACACAAAGAGATTTAGTTACTGGTAACATTACTTATTTCTTTACTGCTTCTCAAGCTGAGGTAACAACAGCTGTAGCTGCTTTAACTACAGTATTGTACAATAAAGGTACTGCTGATAACTCAAGAGGTGATTTTGAAGATGCTGCTGGAGCTGGATTCCCTAATAATGATTCCAACACCGCAATCAACATCCCAGAGATCAATGTTCAAATGAGATCAGAGGCTATTGTTGCTAAAACAAGAAAATTAAAAGCACAATGGACACCTGAGTTCTCTCAAGATTTAAATGCATTCCATTCACTTGATGCTGAAGCTGAATTAACTTCTATCTTATCAGAGTACATCTCATTAGAGATTGACTTAGAAATTTTAGATATGTTAATCCAAAACGTTCCAACAAACCAAGTTGAATACTGGTCTGCAAAAGTAGGTAACGCTGTTGCAAACAATGCTGTTACTTCTAACACATCTGGTGTATATTACACTCAAATGTCTTGGTTCCAAACTTTAGGAATTAAATTGCAAAAAATCTCTAACATCATCCACCAAAGAACTTTAAGAGGTGGTGCTAACTTCATAGTAGTTTCTCCAACAGTTGCTACAGTATTAGAATCTATCCCAGGTTTTGCTGCTGATACAGATGGTGATTCAGCTAAAATGACTTACGCATTTGGTGTTCAGAAAATTGGTCAATTAAACTCTAGATATAAAGTTTACAAAAACCCTTACATGTTAGAAAACACTATCTTGTTAGGATTTAGAGGTAACCAATTCTTAGAATCAGGTGCAGTTTATGCTCCATACGTTCCATTAATCATGACTCCATTAGTATACGATCCAAATACTTTCACACCAAGAAAAGGTATTATGACTCGTTACGCTAAGAAAATGGTACGTCCTGAATTCTATGGTAAAGTATTAGTACTTGATACTAACATAATCTAAGAATAACCAATTCTTAATATAAAGAAGCCTAGCGAAAGCTAGGCTTTTTTTATTATATTTATTGCAAAACAAATAAACGTTTCAATTATGGCTTCTAACCATCACACTGATGAAGTCTTTACTCCAAAGAGAAGACTGAAAAACCCAATTAAGTTCCAACTCCAACTTAATGAAGAACAAAAATTAGCAAAAGCACTTATTGTAGAAAATCCAGTTGTCGTTTTAAAAGGAATGGCAGGTTCAGGAAAAACCTTAGTTGCTGTTCAAGCTGCCCTAGACATGCTCTTTAACAGAGAAGTAGATAAAATTATTATTACAAGACCAACGGTAGCTAAAGAAGAATTAGGTTTTTTGCCCGGCGACCTGAAAGAAAAAATGGATCCATGGTTAGCGCCGATTTATCATAACTTATACATGCTATATGGTAAGGATAAAATTGATAAAGAATTAGAACAAGGGCACATTGAAATTGTACCATTCGCGTTTATGAGAGGTAGAACATTTGTTAATTCATTTGTAATTGTAGATGAAGCTCAAAACGTTACTCAAGACCAAATGGAAACAGTATTGGGAAGACTTGGTAAATTATCTAAAATGGTAATATGTGGTGATTTAGCTCAAATTGATTTAAAAATAAAAAAGGAAACAGGGTTTTCTTTTCTTACAAGAATTGAAGAACAGGTAAAAGGATTTAAAGTATTTGCTTTGAAAGCTAATCACAGACATGAGATTGTAGCACCTATCTTAAAAGTATATCAAGACTTTAGAGATTAAAATATTTATATTAAATAATACACTATGGCAAATTCACAAGTCTGGACAGGAACAGCAACTTTTATACCAGGAACATCAACTCCCTTTGGTTTTTATGATTATGATTATCAATTCCAAACAGATGCTGTAAAAGTAGCAAAATTTTGTGCGCAAAGATTAGGTTACCCTTCAATGGATGTTGAAATGGGTGATGTTGAATTTTTTACTTGTTTTGAAGAAGCTGTAACAACTTACGGAAATGAACTTTACTTATACCAAATCCGAAATAATTTTTTATCATTAGAAGCTAATTCAACTCAAGTTACACTTAATGATAAAGTTATAAATCCTTCATTAGGTAATTTAATTAGAATGGCTGCTGATTATGGTAGTGAAGCTGGAGTAGGTGGTTATACTGCTTATTATACTGGCTCAATAGATATGAAATCTGGTGTTCAAGACTATGATTTAACTGCTTGGGCTGTATCTACTGGAGCAATAGGCAGTGATGATTCAATTGAAATAAAAACAGTTTATTATGAGAATGCTCCTGCTATTGTAAGATATTTTGATCCTTATGCTGGAACAGGATATGGTTCACAACAATTATTAGATGCTTTTGGATTTGGTAATCAATCTCCTGCTATTAACTTCATGTTAATGCCATTAAATTACGATATAGCTACTATTCAAGCAATTGAATTAAATGATACTGTAAGGAGATCAGCATTTTCATTCAATATAGTAAATAATAAGATAAAAATATTCCCTATCCCAACTCATGATAAAAAATTATTCTTTGAGTATATCAAAACATCAGAAAGAAATAGTGTAATAGCTACTACAGGACCTGGGTCAGGATATAATTTAATTACTGATATATCAAATGTGCCTTATGAAAATCCTACCTACATGAATGTAAATGCCCCTGGTAGATATTGGATATTTGAATACACTTTAGCATTAGCAACTGAAACTTTAGCATTTATTAGAGGTAAATACTCTCAAGTACCTATACCAGGTGCAGAAGTAACGTTAAACCAAGCGGATTTATTAACTAAAGCTAGAGAATTGCAATCTGCGTTGATTGAAAAATTACGTACAGATTTAGACGAGGCTTCACGTAGAAGTCAATTACAAAGAAAAGCAGATGAAAATGATGCAATGGCTAGAACTATGCTGCAAGTTCCAATGAATATTTTTATAGGGTAATATGGCGTATTTTGGAAGAAGTAGAGATATAGATATGTTTTCTAACATCAATAATGAATTGTTAGGACAAGTAATCGAACAAAAAGTTGGTTATTACCAAGCTATTTTGGACGAATCTGATCCTAATATCTATGGTGAAAGTTTAGATAAAAAATATATCGGACCTGTACTATTAACCTGTTTATTAGAAAGAGGCGATACAGAACCTGTAACAGATGATTTTGGAATGGATTTTACAAGAAAATTAGTTGTAAGATTCTTTCAACCTCATTTAATAACAGCTAATGTTGAACCTTCAGTAGGTGATATAATTTTATGGAATGAAGATTACTATGAGGTTAATAATGTAAATGAAAATCAATTAGTAGTTGGTAAAGATCCTTTATACGCTTACACTAGTGATGATTATGTTCCTGATACTGGTACTAGTTTATCAATTATATTAGAATGTTTCTATGTTAGACCTGAAAAAGTTAATATTAGAGAAAATAGATTCCCAGGTGATCCTGGTTCATTAGTGATAACAGGTGCTCAACCAGGTGGAAGCAATATTGGAAACATAGCTGGAAATGGTTCTACACCTCCAAATCCTGGATATATCATAAATGGTATACAATATACTCCGGTTAAAGTATCAACATTAAGTTGGGAACCTTATCGTAGAACACCTCAATATTTAAATAATCAAAATCCTCGTGTTGTTGGATTTTATTGGGAAGATATTTATTGGAAATTTATGGATCTAACTTTCTATAGACAAGCATCAGCTAATTATCTACCAGATATGTTATATAATATAGTTGAAATAAATGGAGTACCTACTTTAAATCCATATGGACCACCTTCAGATGGTAATTATATTGTAAATTATGATGATTTTACTTTAACTCCAAATAGAGGACAGGGATATAGCACTGTTGATAATCCAGCAATTATGACTCTAGTAAATTCAGTACCAACTTATTTCAATTTATTTAATAATGGGAATGGAACAATGTCTAGTGGAGATCCAATAATAACAACACCTACCTCAGGAGGAACTACTAATGGAGGACTTTATACTAAATCTCTTCTTGCAACTAGCGTATATTATAATCAAGGTTCATCCCTTTCAGGATATACTTTTAGTAACTTATTACCAATATCAAATTTAAGTTTTAAAACACAAATACTCTCAACTTTAACTGTTCCAAATGCTAATAATCAATTTGCAAACTGGTCAGCATTTTACTTATATGTGAATGGACCTATACAAGTAGGAACTAAAGTAAGAAGTGATGAATATGGAATAGGTACATTTAACTTTGGAGGTAATATAAATAATTGTCTATATTTAAATATAACTGATGTTCCTTCAGAACCACAACGTACTTTGTTTTTAGATAAACTTGATGTATATGGAATTGGTAGCACATATTGGAATCCTATCTATAATCCATCATTTGAAGTAGTAAGAGTAATAAGTGGGTCTATAACAGAAGTAACAGCATTTAACAATATAACTTAACCATGCCTATAAAACCTCGTCCTTTAACTACTAGAGAGTTTTTAACAACTCTAACCGAGCCTTATCAGCAACCGGAAAAGGTTATACAACCTTATGAAAACCCTAACTCTAAGGCTTCATTAGAGGCACAACCTGGTCAACCTGAATTTAATAGAGCATCACAAATCTCTTTAAAAGATGACAACCAGGCTACTATTAATTTAGGATTACAAGAGCATGATGATGCTGTATTATATTATTTAGAAAATGTAATTAGACCTACGGTAACTCAAAACGAAAGACAAATAGCAGTTCCAATCATATATGGTTCACCGGAAAGATGGAAATCAATTCAATACGACGGGTTTTATCGTGATAAAAATGGTAAAACAATGGCTCCATTAATCATGTTTAAAAGAGAATCATTTGAAAAAAATAGAACTTTAGGTAATAAATTAGATGGTAATGTAGTTCATAACGTTCAATACTTTGAAAAAAATTACTCACAAAGAAACGTATATGATAATTTTGCTGTTTTAAATAATCAAAAACCTCAAAAAGAATATATGTTAGGTGTTATACCTGATTATATTAATATAACATATAAATTAGCTATTTTTACTGATTATGTAGAACAGATGAATCAACTAATAGAAGCATTAGAATTTGCCTCAGATTCATATTGGGGTGATCCTGAAAAATTCGTATTTAGAGCTATTATAACTTCATTTCCTACTCCAATAACATTAGAAAATGCTGTTGATAGAGTAAGTAAAAGTGAAGTTAGTATAACCCTTCAAGGTTATATTATACCTCGTAATATAAATACAGCAATGGCTGGCCCAAATCCAAAATCATATAACATAACTAAAACAACATTTACCGAAAAAATACAATAATATGTCTGCAGGAATATATAACATTACAATAGAACAAGGTACCACAGTGGATTTTAAAATTCAATACAAAGATGTAAGTGGTAGTGCTATAAATCTAACAGGATATAATGCAGGTATGCAAATTAGAAGCAATTATGCTGATAATAATCCTACTACTTATTTAACTTTATCAAGTTCATTAAAAACAGATGGTACAGGTTTAAATATGAATAGTGCAAGTTCAGGATACATTGGAATTTACATTTCAGCATGTACTTCTTCATTATTAAATTTTGGTAATGCCCGATATGATTTAGAAATATACTCAGGAAGTGCAGGATCATGTCCTATAACAACACGTTTATTAGAAGGACAAGTTATATTAAGTAGAGAAACAACAAGACCTAGATAATGTCTCAAATAAACATAAATCAAAATAATAACCAAGTAGAAGTTAATACAACTAATAACCAAATAGTTGTAACTAACCCTGATAATCCTATTACAATTAATCTGACTCAACCCGTTACTTCAGTAGTAGAAGTAATTACAGCAGGACCACAAGGTCCACCAGGTCCTTCAGGTTCAGCAGGAACTACAATTAATACAGGATCATTTGTAACTACTTCTTCTTTTAATGCTTATACAGGTTCTAGCACTTCACAATTTGCAGGTACAGCTTCGTATGCTACAAACGCATTAACAGCATCTTATTTATCAGGATATGTATCACCTTTCCCATACACAGGATCTGCTAAAATAACAGGTTCTTTAGAGGTAATAGGGCCAAGTACTTTTAGAGGGAATCAAACAATAACAGGGTCTATTATATTTAATAGTGGATCTCAAATAACATCGACTTATTACGGTAATACCTATCCTGGATATATTGATATTGTAGCAGGAGCACCGGGTGGATTTGTTGAATTACTATCATATAATCAATCATCTTCTGTTGTAGTAGAGGATTATGGTGTGTATATAACAACAAACTCAAGCTCACTATTTAATTTATGGGAATTTAGAAATGATGGTAGATTATTAGCTCCTAGAGGAATAGAAGCCTCTTCATTTACTGGTTCATTATTTGGAACTTCATCATATGCTACTCAAGCATTAAGCGCTTCTTTTACAACAACTGCAGCTACAGCTTCTTTTGTAACATCATCAAATGTATATGGACCATTTGGATCAAATAGTGTTCTATCTTCTTCATTTGCACAAACAGCTTCTTTTGCACCTTTATACCTTCCTCTAACAGGAGGAACCATTAATGGAAACGTAACAGTAAACGGAACTGCTTCAATTGCATTTTTAAATGTACAATACGAATCAGCATCTGTGATTTATTCATCAGGTTCAAACGTATTTGGAGATGCAACAAATGATACTCAGACTTTAAACGGTACAGTAATTGTTTCGGGTTCACAGCAAATAACAGGATCATTATCAGTATCCGGATCAGTACTTGTAAATGCAGGTAACGTAGGAATAGGAACAACAACTCCTAATTACAAACTACATGTAACAGGTTCAGGTACTTCAGGATCTTTTAATGCAGATGGTATATTAATTGTAAGTGGAAGTAACGTAGGTATAGGAACAACATCACCAACTGGATCATTACATATTGTAACTCCTGGTGCAACCTCATCAGACATAGCCCTAAGAGTTCGAGATAGTGCTAATACATCAAATTTAATGCTTGTTAGAGCAAATGGTGTATATTTGAAAAAAACTTATATAACTACTGAAGATACAGCAGCTAACTATGGTGTTTATTTAGGATCTAGTGGTGCCGGGTCGTTTTACATTGTTAACGACACTTATTATGGAGGTTATCCATCAGCCTTTAGTCAAGGCGGTGGAGGGTTTTCATTTTCAGAAACTTCTGAATATATAGGTGGTAATCAAGATTACCATGTTAAATTCCAAAAAATATTTAGAAATACAAATGTATCTGTAGCACAGAATCAAAACTATAAGTTTTTAAATAATGTGTATACTATTAATAATAGTACAGGTTCAACAGGAACTGCTACAGGTATATTTTTAAACGCGACTGAAACAGCGTTAAACGGGATGACCCATAACTTGATAGATCTACAAGTAAGTGGAAGTAGTAAGTTTATAGTAGGAAATACAGGTAATACAACTATAACAGGATCTTTAAATGTATCTCAAGGTATAACAGGTTCTTTATTTGGAACTGCATCTTTTGCCATAAGTGCTTCTTATGCACCTTCAACCCCAGCCTTTCCTTATACAGGATCAGCTTTAATAACAGGTTCATTAGGAGTAACAGGATCTCTAGGAGTAACAGAAACTATAAATATGTTCGGTACTGCATATACCGGTACAACTAAAACAATTTTAAGACTACCTAACAACTACTACGGAAGTCCAAGTAGTTCTATAGATTTTGT
>Ga0304730_1002600_pt1 | contig 12765 bp, 8 predicted proteins | sample M_130628_MF_Meta_FD_190474 | JGI IMG/M metagenome (GOLD analysis project Ga0304730, IMG submission 190474) | Freshwater microbial communities from Lake Montjoie, Canada to study carbon cycling - M_130628_MF_MetaG (v2) (version 2) | ecosystem: Environmental > Aquatic > Freshwater > Lake | place...
TATATATATATATATATATATATATATATATATATATATATATATATATATATATATATATTTTTTTTTATTTATATTATTTTATATTATTTTTTTTTTTTTTTTTTTTTATTTTATTATTTTTATATATATATATATATATATATATATATATATATATATATATATGCATAAATTTGTGTTAATTAGTTTTGTTTTATTAATGGCTGTAATTTTTATGCCATTTAAAAAAGAAGGTTTTAGTCCTTGTCCGGATGGATATACATTAAATACCAAAACGAATAAATGTTCTAAACCAGTTGTTTGTAAAGATGGATATAAGTTTGATAGTAGAGTTGGTTCATTTTGTATGAGAGAGTATAAACCTACTTGTCCAGATGGTAGTACATTTAATAGTGTTAATAAAATGTGTGTTATTGAATCTGAACCCATATTAACATCATCTGGTGCCACTTGTCCAAATGATAGTAAATTAAACAGCGTCCGTAAAAAGTGTGTTCAAGAAATTGAACCGATTTGTGAATATAGTAGTTATATTAAAGCAGAAGGTATTTGTAGAGATGGCGAAGGAGTATATTGTGGAATTGGTAAAAATAATTATCCAATTGCTGCAACTTCTGATGGTTTCTGTGAAATTGATGTTAAAGTTCCAGAATGTCCTACTGGTTTCACTTACGATCCAAATGGATTTACCAAGTCAGAATCTCCTTGTAAAATTAAAGCTGTTAAACGTTCTTGTCCTTCAGGTAGTAAAATTGGACCAGGCAAAGTTAATTGCTGGGCACCCACTACTAATTAGACCATTATTTTATGGTATAAATCAGAGTAAATCTGAATGAGTTATTTAATAAGATTAGAGAACATATATATATTGAGCAACAATGCTTATATAAAAAAATTGATATTTTTATTTATACAAAAACATAAATAACAGTATATTTTTATATATATAATGGACCGAATGCTGACTAAAAAAGACTCAACACATAGACTTATTAGTCTAAAAGAATATCAAGAATATGCGCCAATAAACACATTTTGTTTAGTGGGTAGTGTAGCTGCCGGCAAGACGGAAGCAACAAGATTTTTAACAAATAAAGACACAAAGAAATTTGGGAAAGAACAATTAAATGGATGTACCATCAAGATGGGGCACGCAAATTTAAAAATATATTACAATGGAAGTGATTATATATTGAATCCGACAATAAGACCGAATGGTTTTAAGTTGATAAGACATTTTAGTATTGCAGACAATCCTGGACATAATAGTTTTATGACTACTATGATTACAGGTTCGTCGACGATAGATAGTGCATTATTTTTAGTATCAGGAGATAAGGGAATAGAACCTCAAAGTCATCAACATATGAAATGTTTGAAATCGACAGGTATAACTGATTTTGCGATGGTAATATCTAAAGTAGATTTAATTTCTACACAAGAAGCGTTGAGAGATGTTGTCTCATCTATTGATAATTTTATGGATGAACAACAATTAGGAGAGGAATATGATCCTCCGATAATACCGATGTCATCATTTACGAAGACGAATACGGATTATTTAATAAAATATTTAGTATCAAATCCTTATCCGAAGAAAATAATGACGTTAACAGAGAAACCATTTAATATGACGATTATTAGATCTTTTGATGTCAATAAACCAGGAAATTCCGTCTTTGATATTAAAGGTGCTGTATTTGGTGGTTCAATCCAAGAAGGATATTTGACAATTGGAGACGTGATTTGTATTTTACCAGGTAATGTTCAGGTTATAGATGGTTCATATGTATACACACCATTAATTACACAAGTTGTTGGTCTTAAATCAGACACAACAGATTTAGAAGTAGGATTACCCGGTGGATTTATTGGTGTATCAACGACATTAGATCCATCATATGGAAAAAATAATCGTATGGTAGGAAATATAATGGTAAAAATTAGTAGCAAGCAAGACATAGATAAATTATGTAATGTTACAAATATAATATATGTATCAAATGTTGTTAATTTAATTGAAGAAGATTTAATAGAAGACAATGATTATTTACTTGTGATTCACGGATCAGAACAGATGGCAAAATTGGTGTCAATCGTAGATGGTTTATATAAATTCGTATTAAATTGTTTAGTAGCGACGATAATAGATGAAAGAGTAGCAATTCTAACAAAGAAAAATTGTATGATAGATATGGTATCTTATGGTAAAATAAATAGTGTGAAGAAATGCGACAACATTATGATGGATTTACAAGTAGATTTTGAACATTTTATGACACATTTACCAATAGATAAAAAAATTAATACTATTGAACTTGTTAATGATATTGAAGATTTTGAAGAGTCTGAAGCTTATAAAGAAGAACTTATTGATATTGATTCTCTTATCCAAAATATTGAATTTGATAAGAAAAAATACGTTGTTAAATGTGATAATATATTACTTGACACAACTACAACAAGTGTTATTATTATGAATGCCAATAATATTATGTCTAATTTTACTAATGATGCAAAAATTTCTATGACACTCTGTGCTGAATTTGCTAAATATATTACAACATCTATTGATACTCTTAAACAAGCAACTATTAATGTTGACAATGTTAAAATATCATTCGATGGTCTTCGTAATACACGTAAATATCTTGGTCCACAATTTAATACTTTATTAGATTCATTCATTTCTGTCAAGTTTAAGTGTCCTACATGTAGTGAAATTGGTCCGTTGTATTATGAACCAAAAAAAACATTCTGTCGAGCATGTAAAGCTGTATCTATGTCTAAACATTAATAAATAATTATATATATTTAATATAAACACTTCTTTTATAAAAATAAAATAACAATATAATAGAAATATATCAGTCTAAACATCATTTTTTATATATAAAAAAATTGATATTTTTATTTTATTCTAATAATATAATAGAAAAGTAGTATATATATATGATGGAAAACCCGATTAGACTTTACAAAGAAGAATACCCAGATGTGGGAGACATCGTGGTAGTATCACTAAAGCAATTAGAAGAAGACAATTCACATGTATGTTCCTTATTGGAATACGGTGGTATTGAAGGTGTAATATGCAAAGTAAATATAAAAAAACGAGACAAGTCCTTTAAAAACCTAAAGATAGGAAGTGTATTCTTGATAGTCGTGTCTCATATTAATGAAAAGAAAAAACCGTCTGATAAAACAACTATTGATTTACATTACATGGAAATTGAAGAAGATGTTATAAAATCTCATATTGGTAGATATCAACAATTTTTAAATATTGTGAATGCATTTACATATATTGCGTCAAATAATGAAATACCAGATGAAGATTCGAAACAGGAAATGCGTAAACAGCGCAAACTTCTCAAACAAAAACAAAAGGATAAAGATCCAAAAGATCCAAAAGATCCAAAAGATCCAAAAGATCCAAAAGATCCAAAAGATCCAAAAGATCCAAAAGATCCAAAAGATCCAAAAGATCCAAAAGATCCAAAAGATCCAAAAGATATATTGATTAATGCTTCTGCAAGTGAACAAAAATCAATATCTTTTAATTATATTGATCAAGATGAAGAAATTAAAGCAAAAGTAAATATTATGATGGATGAAACATTATATAAATATCCGAAAGAAGACATAGAAAATATGTTTTGTGAAGATACAATAAAATTGCATCAAGTTGCGACACAATGGATTGAATGCAATAAGATACCGAACTTTATGGAAAAATTAGTAATAAAATTTCCGAGACAGAAGGTGAATATTAATATGGACCTACATTTCAATACTATTAAATGTAATGGTATTCAATATATTAAAGATTTTTACACACAATTGAATACGATTATCTTACAATATGATGATAAATCAATTATTAATTTTTCAATACAATCGATGCCAAGTTGTAATGTAAATATTAAATCAGATTTAATAACACCATATAATTGTTCATTATATTTAAAAATTATTACAGATTTTATTGATACTTTTAATGACAAACATATGACTGTCAAAATTATTTCTTGTCATAGTGATACATCAACAAGTGTGAAAACAGATTTAATGATTAAATCAGAAGATTCCTCTGTTATTAATGAGGTTTCAGATGAAAAAATTGTTCAATTAAATAGTTCTGATTTATTGGAATAAAATTATTAAATATGATTAAAACATATTAAAATTAATCTCTTTTTTTATAATATATATAATGAAAATAAAAATATTTTGGATTGTTCTTGCCATCATTATTTTCTTCATCTTAAAAAGAAATAAAGTATTTGAAGGTTTTTTCTTATGGAATATTCCGACTCGCGGACTACGCCCTATTTATGATATCCGTGGATATCCATGGTCTACTAATGATTATTATTTTTTACATAATGGTGCTGTTTTTAACAAAAAATATATTGATACATCTAAATTCACTAATTTAGGACTACCATTTTATGACTATTATCCTTATTATTTTAATGGTATGATCTATAATGCAAATGGTTCTTATACTTATGACCAATTTATGAAATCATATGGTAATATACCAATCCTTTATCCTATTTCGTATGATGCCATCGACTGGAGAGGTCTATATAATAATGGTATTATTAAATCTATATAATCACTTAAAACAGCATGTATCATATTGACCTATATAAAAAAATTGATATTTTTATTACTTAACACTTAAACTTATAAATAAACCCATATATATATACATGTCAAATATTGCTTCTAAACGAACCAAAAAAACTGTTAAATCAGTTGAAACTGTTGAACAATCACCAGTCGAGACAAATACAGCACAAGTTGTAGCACCTGTTAATGTTTTAGCAAATGAAGTATCCAAAGATGAATCGTCAGATCTGAATAATAACAACATAGAAATTGTTTCAAATCATTCATTGAATGATACAAATAAATATGTTAAATATGGTATGAGCCCAAATGAATTAATCACCTTATCATTCAGATGTAGACCATTATCAGAGAAACGTGAAATTTATACTGAATTAATTTCGGTTATTAACGAATATGTAGCAAAAGTAAAAGCATTTGATGAATTGAGATTACGTTATCTTAATGATCTATCTGATGAAATTGATGAATCAACAACAGCTGAAGAATACGATTTGAATGAAGATGAAAACATCGGACTAACTATTAGTTTGAATGAAGTTGATAAAGATAAAAAGAAGAAAACAACAAGAAAAAAAGCAAATACAACAGAATTAAATGTTGCGGACCCAGAACCAATTAAGCCTCAACAAGTTCAGAATCAAACATCTAATCAGTCAGTAGTTGTTCCATCAGTCGAATCAACTATTGTTCAGGCAGTTGAACCAGTTGATAAAAAGAAGAGCACTCGAAAGAAAGTAATTGTTGATGTAGTTAGTCAATCATCAGAACAACCCATTCCAATTGTTGAAAGTGTAGAAACAACAGATGCTAAAAAGAAAGCACCTCGCAAAAAAGCAGCAACAGCTGACTTAATTTCAGTAGTTGAAACAGTTCCGGTTGAACTTGTTAGTGAGCCATCCAAAAAGAAAGCTCTAAAAAAGAAAACTACATAAAATGTCAATAAATTAATAGATCAATAGATCAATATTTTTATAATTATGAATTAATTGAAAAAATCTTTTAGATTATTTATTTTATAGATGTTTATTCCAATATACATCTATAAAAATAAAATTAACGTCTTAATAAAAATATATATGTATATTTAAATAATAATCAATTATTAGATTATTATATTTTATTTAATAATTATTATCATCTAAAAGATTTTTTCCATTAATTCTATATATACATAATAGATTATAAATGACGTTATAATAAAAATTGAAATTTTTATGTTCTATATATATATATATATTTATGATAACATATATATATATATTTATGAATTTAAATTATATTGTTCAAACAAGACCCGCAAAAATATATATGAATTTAAATCATATTATTCAAACAAAATCCACAGAAAATGAGACTATGGAACATTCAAAACTTGCAGAAAATGTGAATATGAAACATTGTGATAATAAAATTGACCTACCGAATCATGTGGATTCAATGCACTCAGCTAATTCAATACACTCGGCTAATTTAATACACTCAGCTAATTCAATACACTCAGCTAATTCAATACACTCCGCTAATTCAATACACTTCGCTAATTCAGTGCACTCAGCTCATTCAATGCACTCAGCTCATACAAATTTAGGTATGCAAGGAGTTGGACTTCATGATATTTCAGCGTTTAATATGCGAGCAAATGTTTCACATCAATGGCATAATAATTCACATATTTCAGGTGAAGGAGTTGATGAAAAACGTTTACATAGGGGACAAGTAAGAGATAATTATATATGTTCACGTGTGAGTGCAGAAATGCATTCAAAACTTTATGACATACGTTCTATCCCAGACAATTTAAAAGCGAAAGCAGTCCAAATATTAGATGCATTTGAAGGCATACCACTATATGGAGCAACTTCATATGATGATTCAGATATACATATTTGGACAAACAAAGATGTTATACGTCCAGAAATGCGTTTTGGCGAAGTTATGAAGAAATATTATAAAATTGATCCGAATGAAAAACAAACACCTTATTTAAAAATATGGGAAGCTAAATATTTTAATGCAAATGGTGAATATAGAAAAGATGCACTTGATATTAACGCAATGATAGCTGAGCGAATTGATACCATTGAGGATAAAATTATCCGAGAGAATATGATACAAGTCGAAAAAGATCGGATTGCTTTTGTAGATTATTATACTTCTGGTTTCGGTAAAGATAAAATAACATCGCCCACTTATACAGAAGTATTGATGTTAGAAATATATCAGAAGGCACTTGAAAATTATAATAGTTCACAAGATATTCTAAAAACTAGTCAACTCAATGACAAAATATTTAATGATTTGATAAAACAAAATTCAAAACAAGTACTAACAAAAGAGCAGGAAAAAGATCAGCAAAAAGAAATAGATGAAAAAATGAATACCAAATGGGGAAAAATAGATGAAAGATTTCACAACTTGTGGGACAACTTTATGGATAAAACTATTAAAGAGCAAAAAGATATACCAGACCTACCAGCAATGAATTTGTTTAATCTTTCACAATCAGCGTCCCCATACGTGTTAGCTCCATTTAAACTTGAACCACAAACAAGAATAGTAGGCTGAACATTGTAGTCAAACAGCAAGAAGATAAAACTCCAGATATTTCTTTATTAGATATACAATCAATAATACATATATTATATATGGAAATAAAATCAATCCAATATTAAATTGACCATCACATCAAATAATAAAATTGAAATACCATTAACAGAATATGATATATGGTCAGCTGCATTTTCAAACTCATTAATTCGAGCATACTTAGAAAAATTTCAGCTGTAAAATTTTTTATAGACAATTTATTAAGTATTTTATCTATATCACATTCTAAATCGTCATTATTATAACCGGTTATATGGATAAAATTGTATATAAACATCAATAATTTAGAAAACCGCAGTATATGGTTTCAACCTCGATTAAATTCATATAAAAAAATTGATATACTATCGCTTTATAATATACACAGTTAATAATAATAATATATATATGGATACAAAAATGACCAATATTAAACAGACCATCACATCTAATAAAGGAGTAAATGGAACAAAAAATGGAATCAGTAAAATGTCGAGTGAATTAGAGAAAGATATTAGCAATATATATAATAATTACAACTCTGAAAGTTTATTAAAAGATTTTACGGATCGTGTTAAAGATAGTGAGAAAGATTTAATGAAACCATTATTTTGTAGAATAGAATTTGATCAAAACACAAAATGCCAAGAAAATAAATGTGTGAAATCTGCAATATTCAAAAATGTTGCAAATAATAAACATATATGTTGGTTCCATCGTTTTGATCAAAACTAAAATTTATATATATCCGCATATTATAGAACAAACAATTACAATATGATAAAATGGTATAAGTGGATAAGTAAATATATTTAAGGATGGAAAATTAAAAATTGGAATATAAAAATATATATAAGTTAATAAATTTATATATATTAGCACATGGATAATGAAGAAAATATGAAAGAATTAAAAACAACTTCTAAATTAGTAAATTTTATTGAAACATCATCAATAATAGAAAAAGAAAATTATAATGTAATATTAGTGCCTCTAAAAGGAATCAATAAAAAAGCAACCTTTATTTATCCAAATGTATTATCAATGTTAAATTATAAAGATATTATTGATAGTGCTATTAGTAGAATTGATGAATCTATTAATATTGATTTTTTTAAACTATTTCATTTGCCAACAGATGAATCCGGTATGAATCAAAATATTATTGAAATAAAAAAATATAGTTTTACATCAAACAATTACTCTCAAGAATTAATTGAAACATGGATCTCCGACAATAGTGAAGATATTGATACAATTGATGATATTCATAAAAATAATAATTTTGAATTAGCATTGTCAACCGTCCTAACCACTGACATCAATGATGTTATTGTATTTGGACATAATAATAGTATATATGAGTCATTGATGTTAAACAATAATATAATATCAGATAAACATATTATATACATCTCATTTGATTCAAATAACAATAATATGTATGACTTATATGTAAATAAAAACCATAAATATTGTCATAATTATGGACAATTATATAATGATATTAACACCATATTTCCATCAGAAATAAAAATATTAATACCACCTGTAGAAAAACCATCAACAGCAAATAATGATGAACATGATGAACAACAAAATGATATTTATACTTATAAACCGATAATACTCTCAATAAATAATTTATTAAATACAGTTGAAGATGTTCAAGGGAATAAATATTATTGTTTCATTATGTTTAAAAAAAAGAATGTATATACATATAAAATACAGAAATATGTGCATCTTAACCAATCGAATATCACCCTAAATGATATAACATATAATCAATTAATGATAAAATCAGTTTGTAATTTGTTATTAGACTCATCAAATGAATATTTAGTTGACAATATTGATAAAATCACTGATATATATAATGGTCTGACATTTACTGGACTTAGTAAAAAATATTTAGAACTACAAAAAAACATTTTAAATAAATATACAGATGTATTGAATTTACAAAAAAATAAATTTATTGATGTAAACAAGCTTGAATTAAAAACAAATAAATTTAATATTATTGAATTATTACAAAATTTTGCGAAAAACGGTGGATTCAATTTTGGATCTATAAAAAAACAAATCAAGCAAAATAAAAATATTATAAAAAATTTTACATCCGTTGTAAAGTGTCAGGAAGATATTATTAAATGGGAACTTTTATTTAATTCTTTTGTTGTTGATAATATTTCGTCAAAAAACAATCTATTTGATTTTTCTTGTGATTTATATAATCTTCTTTTATCACGTACTACTTGGTATGAAGAATTATTAAATGGTAATATTACAGGACTATTAATACATCTTATAACACCAAAACTGGCAAAGTTAGGTATTATTATGGATAAAATCAAGATTTTGGAAATATCAAACAACCTTATAACTCTTGAACAAATATGTGAAGCTCAGGATATATATATGACTGACAAAAAAATATATGATGATGGACGTAGTAATTCGTTTGCAATATATGGAAATGCGTTAGGAAATGGAAATTGTATATTGCCATTATATTTAAATGAAATACATTGGACGCTTGTGAAGCCACAATTACGGTATACAATGGGTATTGCTATCAATCAAAATCCATTCGATTACTATAATAAACATCTTGAAATATATCCTATGACGCTCCTTTCACTTTCAAAAAATATGGTATCTGACCGTAATTCTATTACTGATAAACATATTATTACCTTTATACAACTATCTATAACGGTCAGCCTTATTTTCAAAGATTATTTTAAATATAATATCAATAAAAAATCAATTGATGAATTATCGGAATCTTTCTCTGAACCGTTCAATCGTACAGAACAATCTTTTGATAATTTAGATTGTCTACTTGGATTCACTATTTTATCCAATAATAAAAATATCTCTAATAAAATTAATTCTTTTAAAAATAACAATCTTCAAAATGTTTTTACTGAAGAATTACGACGCCGTCTTAAACACTCTTATGCTACACATACTCCTTTTGAATTTAACGACATTTTTATTGATATTGATAATATTTGGACTTATTTTACTGATTTATGTTGTGCTGAAGATTATGATAAAAAATTATATTTAGATCTTATTATCCATCTTTTAAAACATACATATGATTTAAATAATTTTGATAAAGTTCCACTCATCTTTAAAAATTTATTAAATGACAATGTTGTTGAATCCATTAATAAAATTACAATTTGGTCTCTTCTATCCAAAATTAATAATCACGAAACTGTTCTACATTTGAATAATGTTATTAATGACAAATTCGGATTTATTACTCCTGACACCATTCAGTATTTTAAAAATATATTTATTCGTCTTAATACATCTTATAAAACATTTGAAGAAAATGATAACAAATTATTATTTCTAAATATTACGGATGATTACAAACTAAGATTTCAAACTTTTATTTTGCAAAATATCGCTACAAGAGACAAAAAATATTTTTTACAAAATTATATGTTCAATCCTTTAACCGACAAAGTTGACTGTCTAATTGAATATTATGTCTCACTCACCAAATCATTTATTAATCGCTCCTTTAACTGTCTACCTTACCATAATATGAATATTACCGATCAACAAACTTATATTCAACATCTTGTTGATATTATCAATGACACTGTATCCGTCTTCTCCAATGAATCTAATAAATTACAATCATTATTTAACTCCTTTTTATCTGATACCGAATTTAATAATCATATTAAACATAATATATCTAATACCATATCCTGTCATATTTTTACTACAAAAAATAATATTAAACACGTTATTGTTAATGCTATCTCTTGTAATTTAATTAATATTCCCAATTTATTATCATTTTTTAAACTAAAAATAGATTTATTAGACACCATAAATATTAACAAATCATAATTCAACACAATTATAAGGATTAAAAACAGGCATTTAAAATACGCACTGCTCTAAAACTTTTATATATAGAATTTATGGAAAAAATCCATAATTCTAAATATTATTAATATATTAAATTTATTTAGAATTCCTATGTAAATTTAATATAAATTATTTTCTCTATAATATAATATAATGTCATCAGCAGTTAGTCCATGGCCAATACAACAAGCTAATTCTGAATTAAAACAATTATTTGTGGAAAGAGGTGCAACAAATATATTGTCACAAATGTGGTATAGTGATACAGTGGTTAGTATGGGGTTTAATTTTGCATTAGCCCTTGATAGTAGAGGAGAAGTATTCGCTTGGGGTAATAATGAGAAAGGACAATGCAATATTCCTGCGTCTATTAAAAAAAGGCGTGATGTTAAGATGATTAGTGCTGCTGTAGGTGGTCTTTATTCATTGGTTCTATTTAATGATGGTACAATAGAAGGTTGGGGTGAAAGTAAAAGTAATCAACTCAATTTTCCTTCTGAAATTCAAGGAGAAGTTATTGAGATTAGTGCTGGTAGATTACATATAATGGTTCTATTAAAGGATGGTACAGTAAGATGTTGGGGTGGTTATAATTATAACGGTGAATTGGATGTTCCTAAAATTAAAGAGAGAGTTATTGCGATTAGTGCTGGCGATACTCATTCAATGGCTTTATTAGAGGGTGGTAGGGTACAAATTTGGGGGTCTAATCGAAATGGAGAATGCGATGTTAGTAAAATTGAAGGAAAAGGAAAAGTTTCAAAGATTATTGCTGGTATAGACGTGTCGTTTGTTATATTAGAGAATGGTAAAGTAATTCAGTTGGGTACTAGCAGGCTTCCCCTTCCGGATGAAATTAATGCTTTAAAACATGAAAAATATTTATCTTCGCCACGGGTTTCTTGTATTAGTGTGGCGAATAGTTATGGGGTTGCTGTATTAGGTACTGATACTGAAACTGAAACTAAAACTGATAACGTAATTTGTTGGAGTTTCAGTCCTTCAAGTATTACAAAGATTCCTCCCTGGGTTCAAGGTAAAGTCGCTATGGCTTGTGTAAGAATAGCTTACTATGGAGATGATTCTTGTGTAGTGGCTAGTTTAGTAAATGGTAAAGTGGTCGCTTGGGGATCAAATAACCATAATTTATGCAGCAATATTCCTCCTGAAATTCTGGGAAAAGAGGATTCATTCCCGTCGTTATTGCGTCGAATGACATCAGCAGCAACATCAGCAACAGCAAGAGATAAATCAGCAGTTGCTCTATCACCTCAAATGACCTCAACCGCAGCAGCAGTTGATTTATCAGATTTATCATTAGAACAATCAAGCAAGAAATGTTTTAAATGTAGCGAACCAACTCAGTATGGTTATTTTTACTGTGATAAATGTAAAAGTGGAACGTCTGGTGGTTATAGTTTTTTACAGTATTTTCATCATTGTTATTAATATAGAATTAATGGAAAAAATATTTTAGATGATAATAATTATTAAATAAAATATAATAATCTAATTATTGATTATTATTTAAATATAAATCTTACTTTTTATTAAGACGCTAATTTTATTTTTATAGATGTATATTGGAATAAACATCTATAAAATAAATAAAATATAAATTAT
>Ga0304730_1002603_pt1 | contig 12757 bp, 7 predicted proteins | sample M_130628_MF_Meta_FD_190474 | JGI IMG/M metagenome (GOLD analysis project Ga0304730, IMG submission 190474) | Freshwater microbial communities from Lake Montjoie, Canada to study carbon cycling - M_130628_MF_MetaG (v2) (version 2) | ecosystem: Environmental > Aquatic > Freshwater > Lake | place...
CTCCTCCCGGCGATCGACCTCGGCCACGGCCATCTGCGTGTCGCGCTGCCGTGCAGACCTGACGACGGCATCGAACCAGGTCTCCGGCACCGCGACCGACACCACGATCGAGTCGATGCGGCCCTCACGGGATGGCGATTGCGCCGGGGCGACGGCAGACACCTCTGTGACATCCACCTCGGCGGGCGCGTTGGCATCCGCCACCCGCTGCTGCCGTGGCGGCAGGTTTGGTTCCACCGGCGGCGCGGGGGCCGTGTCGTCAGCGAACGTGACGGTCACATCGACCACCGCCCCCTTCACGAACGCCAGCCCCTGACGGACCTTGGAGACGAGATGATGCTCGTGGGCGATCTGCCGGGCGAGCGCCGGATCCGCGAGAGGCGGTGGCTCGGCGGCATCGACGGGCGAGAGCGGACCGGCGTGGACGTGGCCGCTGCGGAGATCGGTGACGGCGACCCGCTCCGGGTCGAGCCCGGCGATCGACGCCGCCACGAGGACGCGGATCGCCTGCACGCGGGAGGGCTCCAACTCGACGTCGGGCTGCGTCCGCACGTTGACGCTCGCGGTCTGCGTTGGCCCGCCGCCGAGCGTGCCATCGAATACCGCGCGGTCATTCACGTCGTAGAGCACCGCCGCCCGTTCGATGCCCGGCATCGAGCAGATGACGTGGGCCAATTCCTCCTGCACCGCCACGCGGAGCAGTTCCTCCTGCGCCGCCCTGCTCTGCCACGGGCTGTTGCTCTCGAGCGCGCGGCGGAGGCTGCTGCCGAACTCCCTGGGGAGCGCTTCGGCGTCGACGAGCGCCCGCATGTAGGCGCTCTGCCGCGGCCGCGACACCCAGACGCGGCCGTCCTCGGTGCGGTGGCCGCTGAGCTGCGCGCGGTCGAAGGCCGCCTCGACGATGGCCAACTCCGACGACGGCAGCACCGTGCCGGGGAGCAGTTCCACCTCTTCGCTGGCTGGGCGGTCTCGCAGCACCCACGCGCCCCAGCCGATCGAGGCGGCGACGAGCCCCAGCGCGATCACCTGCGCGGGCGTGACCCGTGAGGAGCGGCTTGGTTCGGTGGATGTGTCCATGGTGTCGGTTCTGGTCGTTAGGTGGGGATGCGGCGGTCAGGCAGCCTGCCGGCGGGCGCCGCGCCGCGGAAACCGGACGGTCACCGCCGTGCCTCCGGTGGCACAGAGCGAGACCGTCAACTCCGCACCGCATCGGGCGGCGGCGTCGCGGACGTCCTGCGGAATCCGGGCCGCGCACGGCTGATCGGGTCCGGAGTCGGCAATCTCCACCTCGACCGCGTCGGTGGTGGCGACCACGGCGACGTCGACTTCATGAAGGGAGGGGCCGTCGGATGCTCCCGTGGGGCCGGCGGCATTGGCGAAGGCCGCGGCAACGAGCGGTTCGAGCAGGTCGCGGACCACCGCCGGATCGGCGTCGATCTCGTGCCCTTCACCGCCGTCGAGTCCGACGCGGACGGCGGCATGGGCCGCCGATTGGCGGCCGACGAGCGCGTCGACGACGGTCCGAAGCGAGTTCGGACGCGCCGCAACCAGCGGCAGGATACGGGGCTCCGCGTCGATCGAGGAGCGGTGGGCATCGCGGCCCGCATGGAGTGTCATGGGAATCCTTTCCCGGTGACGAGGTGATGGAATGACGATCGGCGAGATTAGCCGGCAACGGCCGCCCGCGTGACGGATGCCGGACCGCAGATCTCGTCCATGAGCCAGCGGTTGACGTCGGCGAGCGCGGTGGCGGCGAGGTCGCGTCGGCGGGGATAGATCCGCATCGCGAGCGTGGCACCGGCAGCGTGAAAGAGTCGCAGCATGCGGTCGGTCTGATTCGCCGCCCCGGTCGCGTCGGCCGCGGTGCAGCAGTAGAGCATCGGCATCTGTCGCACGACGTCGATCCGGGCAAACAGCGATTCGTCGAGCGGGAAGCCTCCGCCGAGCGAGACGACGCCCGCGAATGACTCGGGATGCTGGCAGGCGATGCGAAAGGCCTCGGTGCCGGCGGCGTCTTGGCCGACCAGCCAGATCCGACGCGGATGAATGCTCAGGCGATCCGTCACGCGATCGACCGCCTGCCAGACGGCGGTTGCGCCCCCGGCGGCCTCGACCGCGACGAAGTTTCTCAGGCTCACCCGGGCCATGCAGCGGCCGAGATCAACGGAAGATCCGAGCGGGTCGCTGAGCCAGACAAGCAGCGGATAGTCGTATCCGGCCTCGTAGCCCTGCGGAATGAACACGGGCAGGCCGCCGGTCCAATCGGCGAGCGGATGCCTGCGGTCCTCCGCGGCCGCCCTGGGGCTGCGGACGCGATCGGTCCCATTCGACTGCGGGCTGCTCATGATCGACCTTCACTGGATGGGAGCGGCGGCGGCCGCAGGCGGTTCCGCCATCGGCGGGACGGCGGGTTCTATCCCAGGCTTTCCCCCTGGGGCAACGCCAGCACGGCGGCCGGGGGCCCGGCCGCCGCCATGGCCGATAAGTGGGGTAAGCAGGGCGGCCCGGGGGCCACTCAGGCGGGTCACACTTGATCCTGAGGCGTTCATGAGGCTCGGGGCTGCCCGCGGCCGTCGCCGGACGCTCGCTACGGGCTCCAGCCCTTCGCTCGCTCGATGCTGACTTCGCTCCGCCATCACGGCTGCGCTTGTCAGCAACGCCGGCTCCCGGGCGCGGGCAGCCCCTCGCTCCCCCGTAGCACAGGTTTTCAACCTGTGTGTCTTCCAGGTTCGCATTGAACTCCGGTGTGATTCCGGAAAGGGGAGCAGCCGGATCGGAGGCACGCGCAGAAGTCGGGAATGGCAGGAAGTTAAGACGTTAGTCCTTTGGATGTAAGGACTTGCTTCAGCGTCGTTCGGGGTTTTGTCATCGCCGGATAGTTCTTGGGGCGACGTTTTCGAACCCGGGGCTCACTTCGTCCCGGTCTTTCCGGAAGCACGATCAATAGCGGGAAGGGCTCGTAAGGCCTTGCTTGCCTGAGCCACCGCAAGGCATCGATGAAGCTGATCCGAGTCGGTGGCACTCCCTGCCTCTCTGCCGCCTCGAGCATCACCAGTCGCACAAGATTGTAGGCGATCGAGAACATCGCCAACTCCTTGTGGATCCCCTCGACGGTCTTCGTGTGAAGCACGTCCAGGCCCAGCGTGATCTTGAGATGCCGAAGGTTTGTCTCGACCTGCCAACGCTGGCCGTAGAGTTCAGCGAGCGCCTCAGCCGGATAGCGATCGACATCGAGCAAGGTGGTCATGAGGGTCACGGAGTGGGAGCGGTACCCTGCGGCGGCGAGTGAATACCGAAGTTCGCGAACAAGAAGCGTGCATGGCAAGCACTTCCACTGCTCGGCTGTGAGCCAACTAGGGCACTTCTTCGACTTGGTGTACTCGACAACCTGATCAAGCGGCCCAAGCTTCCTGATCCATCGCGTCGAAGGCACCGGGTATCGCCTTTGGGTATGCCTGCCACTCGGGATGTAGAGACGGCCCTGACGGAAGTTCACGATCCGCGATTGCTGGATGCGGAACGCTCCGTACACCCCAGCCGTGGCGAGCGTGGCCAGATGCGCGAAACAGCCGAATGCACGGTCTGCAAGCACGATATCACCACGCTGCAACTCCCCATGGACACGGTGTGCGAGGGCCATGTCGGCCGTACGGAGAGGAGCGACGGCGACACGCAGCAGCATTCCCGTACGCACATGAAAGAGAGCCATGAGGTGGGCTACAGGGAAGCCGCAGCCGCCACGCTGAAGCGGGGGCTGGCCGAAAGCCTTTTGTAGATCAGGCGTGTCCGGCATCGAACATCCGGTGCCATCCATCACCCAGACACGATGCCCGAGCCAAAGCCCGGAGTCCGTCACGCACCCTCCAAGGCGGCTACAGATGACGACGAGCAACCTCTGAAACACCTCAAGCGGCAAGCGACTGCGGGCAAGCCCGTAGGCCTTGGCGGTCACTTGCTTGCCCAGAAGCCGGGGCACATGGCTGCAGGCCGTGTTGCCGTGAAGGATCTGAAGGAGGAATCCATGAACCGTGGCGGTTGGGTCAAGTTCCCTCCTCCGCCAGGCATGTCCGCTCTCATGGCAAACCGCTTCGATCGTGGCGGCGTCCAGTGCGAGGCCAACATCCTGCTTGATCTGCATCACGACTCGCTGGATAATGGAACGCATAAAGAAGACCTCTTTGTGTCAGGGTGTTGCTTCAGTAACAACCATCCTGACCGGAGGTCTTCTTTTTTGCGCTTGATAGCAAGGCTGCTACCAGCACTGCTCTGATAGCGTTCGTATCCCCCGGAAGCACAAAGCCTTACGTCTTAACTTCCTGCCATTCCAGAAGCCGGTGAGACTTGTGCCCCGCGGCGGTCGCTCCGAAGCGTTTGAGAAGAGAACTCACAAGTCCCGCCGGCGCCGAGCATGTCTCCGGCCGGCCGCGGTGCCACAACGACGCACGAGGATCACGTGTGAACCGTATCAATAATCCACCGAAGGCCCGCAGGAATTCGCCGGCGCGACACCAGCCCATCATTGGCCAGGGGAGCCGAGTTCTGGGAGCAATCGCCCCGGCGGGCGTGTCGATCAGAGCTTCTTCACGTCGCGCTTCGGCTTCGGGGGCGCGAGCGTGCGGCGCGTGTCGTCGCTAGGACGATTACCGCCGCCACCGCCGCCATCGTTTTTCTTCTCATTGACCCCCGTATGAGCCTCCTCCCAGCGGTAGCCGAGCGGCTGCCGCAACTCCGCCGCAGCGTAGTGGGCCCACGGCGTCTCTGGATGCTCGTCGACGACCCGGTTCAGCAGCATTCGTGCCTGCAACGCGAGTTTCTCCGTCTGCGAGCCGACGGCCGAGATGTCGTTGTCCACCTCCAGCCGCCAGGTGTCGCTCTTCGGATCCTTGAACTTCATCCCGGCCTTCGCCTGGGCCAGCATGATGTTGTAGGCGTCGGTCCGCACCTTGAGGGCAAGCACTCGACCGAGAGCCAGATCGTAACCAGCCTGCCAGCGCTTCTCCTTCACTTTGTCGCGATCAGGAAGACCAGCGGCAAGGATGCCGTAGAGTGCGTCGATCTTCGGCTGAAGCACGGCCGCCTTCTTCTGGGCGTCGCCGAGCAACTGGGCCAGGGCGCCGTCGTCTCGTCGCAGAAACTCGAACACCGGAGCGTCCATCGGCGCGACCTCGGAACTCTTCGCGGCCTCAACGAGGGCCTTCATCGCCCCGTTGCCGGCGAGCAGTTGGTCGATCTTCGCCGCAGCCCGGTAGTCGGGCCGGTAGGCCTGCATCACCTCCGGGTCGAAGAAGTACCGCAGGCCGGACGCCATATCGGCTACCTCACGGTCGGTCACCCTCTGGGCCGCGTTGCGGTTGGCATGCACGCAGAAGTAGATGCCGCCGGTCTCCGCGCAGAGTTTGGAGAGGCTGAAAGGTCCGAATCCGGAGTCGATCGGCTCGTCGGCCTCGCGTCCCGACCGGACTCGAACCACCTCCGGATAGAGCGATTCCGGCCCCTGCTCGACCACCGCCCACTGCACGTCATCGTCGTACTTGGGGTCGAACTCCTTGAACTTCATCCGTACCTCCCGCATCCCGAAGGGCGCTGGAACCCCGACGACGTAAACCCGCATCGCCTGGGTGCGACAGAAGGCGGCGACTTGGTCGGCATACTGCTGATCGTTGCCTACCTCATCGGTGAACGCGATGATCATCACGTTGCGCTTCGCGGCAGACACCCGCACCTGCTTGGCCTTCTTCGCCGCCTCCGCAATCGCGGTGAACGTCATCTCGACGCCCGATTCGTCGACCGGAATCGAGTCGATCGCCGCGACCACCGGCGCCGTTTCCTGCGTCGGCTCCGTGATCACCGGGGTGACCTTCTGACCGTAGGCATAGACGAGGTTCAGCAGTTCGTTGCTGTGTAACTCGCGGGTGGCAAGCCGGAGTTCCTCGAACACCCGGTTGAGACGTCTGGCGATTTCACGACGCTGGCCGGCGAGGCTGACCGACTGGTCGAACACCCAGCAGACCACGGTCGTCCGCTGCTGGAGCGACGCGGCGATCTCCAGGGTGAGGCGGTCGACGGCGCCTCCGGTACCGGCGGTGCCCACCCCCGTGTCCCCCTCCCCAATGCGGCCGGTTTGCAGGAACGCACCAAGTTCGGCCCCGGTCGGCGGCAGTTCGAGGGGGGCGACGGCGATTTCGCCCGCGAGCCCCTCCACCACGTCCACCGTCACGAGAAGATCGTTGGAGATCTCCGGCGCCACCGCCGTGGCGATCTCGAGGTTCTCGGCATCGGACGCTTCGGCCGACGATTCCTCGGGCGCGACCACCATCTCTGGCGGGATGAGGAAGTCGTCCTCGATCGGGGCCAATGAGGCGAGAATCGCGATCGCCTTGGACTGCGGTTCGATCTTCTGGACGCCGATCAAAGCCATCGCCGTCAGGACGACGACATGGATGACAAGGCTCACCGCCCAGGCGGGCGTGTCGCCGTCGAGCAGAGTTTCCTCCCCGCCCGTCTGCTCCTGCCACCAGCGTTTTGCGAACGTGAGCACGGCCGTCACTGCTCCTGGGTCGCTCCGCCGCCCATCCCTGTGGTGATCGGCCGGCCGGTGGAAGTTCTCGCCCTACCACCGATATTCTATAGCGCTGCAGACCCTGCCCGCCGGGGTTGCTGTGGTTTCCCCCGACCCAAGAGCATTCCGCCATGCCCAAAAGCCCCTTTTACCTGAGGCCGCTGTCGACGGCCCTGGTCGCCCTCCTGTTCGACGCCGCCCTCGCCCAGGCCCAGCCGGCGGCCGCTCCGGCGTCGACTGCTCCAGCGAAAGCCGCCGCCGAAGACACGGCCGAAGAGTTTGTCGTCGAGACGAGCGACGGAACCTCAATCGCCGCATGGTACTACCCCGTCCCCGAAGACGTGAGCCCTCTGGGCATCGTCATCCTCCTGCATGATCTCGGCGGTTCGCATCAGGCCGTGGAGCCTCTGGCACGATCGCTGCAGGCCGCAGCATGCGCGGTGGTGGTACCCGACCTCCGCGGCCACGGTGAATCCAAACTTGCCTCACTCCCGTCGCACCAGGATGATCAGACGAAACTGCTCAAGAAGGGGGACTTCGAGATGATGGCCGCCTCCCGCGGCGGCCGGGTCCGCGACCAGTCGGGGATTCGCGGTGATGTCGAGTGCATTCGAAACTGGATCGTGCGTGAGACGGCGAACGGGAACGTACCGAAGGCACCGCTGTTCGTCGTCGGCTCCGGCATCGGCGCTTCCGTGGCGGCGCACTGGGCCGCGGCCGACGCTGCCTGGCCTGATATCGCCAGCGGCCCTCAGGGCGGCGCGGTCGCAGGCCTCGTGCTCATCAGCCCGGCATTCGCCGCAAAGGGGTTCTCCCTCAATCCGGCACTCGCCACCGACGCTGTCCGCCGCACGATCCCTATGCTCGTGATCGCTGGATCCGACGATCGCGATGCCGTGAAGGTATTCGATCAGATGAAACGACTGCGGCCGAAGGAGTGGTACGACACCCGGCGTCCGCCCGGCAACGAAAAGGATTCGTCGCCGGCCAAGGCGGTCGAGGCGTCGCTGCTACTCTTTGTGCATCCTGCCAACCGCAGCGGTGACGCGCTCGCGGCCACTCGATCGGCCGACAGGGGCGGCCGGGCGGCCGATCCCGCAACGGTCATTCCCGGGTTCATCAAGGTCGTCGCCAGCCGCGGTGGCTGACCGTGGTTCAAGGCAGGCGTAGTTCCATGCCCTGGACAACGAGTTCAGGACTGCGAAGACGATCGCGATTGGCCTCCCAAATCCTCGCAGCGGCACGACGATCACCATAGAACCGTTCGGCCAGTGTCTCGAGTGTCTCACCCGGCGCGAGTCGCACCGTGCCGGCGACCGGGGCGGGCCGGGTGGTGGCTGGCGGTGGGGCCTGCCGACCATCGAGCCAGGCCGCCGAGGCCGGTAATGCCTCAACCTGTCTTGGGAAGACACCGGTCGGCGGAGGCTCGATCGACCTCACACCGCCGTGCTGCGACGAAGCACTTCCGGGAACTGCCCACGGGGGCGGGAGCCTGATCTCGGATCCGATTGGCAGCAGGTCCGGGTTTGGAATCAGGTCACGGTTTGCCGTCCAGAGGGCCGCGGCCGCGGCTGGATGGCCATAGAACCTCGACGATATGGACGCCAAGTCGTCGCCATCACGTATGACGTACGTCGAGGGGGAAGGCTCCGTGGCCGGACCGACCTGTGCCGAAGGCAACGGCTGCGGAGCCGCAGTGGCCCAGGCAGCTGTGGCCGGAGGCGGCGCGTGGGCGTCGAGCAACGGCGGAGGAGGCACTTGCAGGGTCGAACGGTAGGTACCGTTCATGTCGGCTCCTTGGGCCACAGCCGCCATCGCGACCGGAGGCAGACGTTCGGGCGAATGTGGCGGCGCGTAATCCGCCCGGGGCACGACCGGCGGTGGCAGGGACTCCTCCGGCACGAGCCATTGCCCAGGCCCGGCAGACGGGGCAACGGCCGGAGGCATGGCCTGAACGGCAGCGGGGGCCTGCGGTGGAGCACCGCCCGCGGACGCCTGGGACGCCGTCCAGGCGGCTGCGGTGAGCCGGCCTGCCGGAACCGCCAACATCGTGCCGGCGGCGATCATGCCGATGCCGACTAGAAACCGCACACCGCGTGCAACACTGCCCACGTCACCCTCGCCTTGTGTGCGACGGATGCCGGCCGCACGCGTCGCTCTCCAAGCATGCCCCCCTGCCGACCGCCGTGCCGACCGGCAGCAAAGGCCGGTGGCTTCAACGCGGGCATCCTCATCCGGATGGGCGGCACGTCCCGCAGGGCTTGCCCATGACACCCCACAAGGAGAATCGGCGCAGGCGTCTCATGCAGGTCACATGAGATCCCACGGCGTCCATGGGGCTCGGGGCTGCCCGTGCCCGTCGCCGGACACTCCCGGTGGGCATCCTGTCCTCCGGTCGCTCGATGCCGACTTCACTCCGCCATCCCTGGTTCCGCTCGTCGACAACGCCGGCTCCCCGGCACGGGCAACCCCTCGCAGCATCATCCCTCGCATCGAATCTGGAAGAGCCAGCAGACGGATCGGAGGCACGCGCAGAAGACGGTGACATGTGCGGACGCTGGGCTCCGCTGTTCCGTTGGAGCGGTGAACTCGCACATGCCGCCGGCTTCGAGCATGCTTCCGGCCGGCTGCGGTGCCGCCACGCCGCGCGAGATTCACCCGCAACCCGGATCAGGCCGTCTTGGCGGCGGCACCGCCCCGCACCGGCCGCTCCTCGCCGGAGAACGCGTGCTGCAGCCAGAGCACGATCGGCGACGCGATGTAGATCGTGCTGTAGGAGCCCACGATGATGCCGATGAGCATCGTGAACGCGAAGGCATGGATGCCCTGACCGCCGACGGCATACAGGATCAGCGTCGCCAGGAGCGCCGTGCCCGACGTCAGGATCGTCCGGCTCAGCGTCTGGTTGACCGCCTTGTCGACCATCGCAGCGGTCACGTACCGCCCCTTGCCGCGAAGTTCGCGGAGGCGGTCAAAGATCACGATCGTGTCATTGATCGAGAAGCCAATGATCGTCAGCAGGGCAGCGACGACGTCGAGGCTGATCTTGAAGTCGTCGACGAGCGCCCAGCCGAGATACGGAGCCACGTACCTGCTCAACGCCAGGCAGGCCACTGCCACAAGCACGTCGTGCACCAGGGCGATCACCGCCGCGAACCCGAACGCGACGTTCTGAAACCGGATCCAGACGTAGAGCACGATCATCAGCAGGCTGGCGAGCAGCGCGTAGACGGCGGTGAGTTGCGTGTTGCCGGCCACCTTGCCGCCGATCGCGTTGGCCGCGAGATAGACCGGGGTCTCAGCGAGCTTCGCCTTCACGCTCTCGAGAATCCCGCGGGTCGATGCCGGATCGAGGGTGGTGGTCAGTGTCCAATCGCTGCAGGCCCGCCCGGAAATGGCCCCCGGATCGGTTGACGCGAGTTCGAAGTCGGCATCGCCGATCTTCTCCGTCTCGAGAGCCTGCTTCACGTTCTCGCGGAGCGTAACGCGGCTGATCTTCTGCGGAAACCGCAGCGTGGCCGCCGTCACCGCCTGCGGCGCAGCAGCCTCCGCATTTGCCGCCGGCTCCTTCGCCGGATCAGACTGCCTGGTCGCCACGTCGACGATGTCCATACCGTAGGTGGCCAGCCGGCCCGGAAACAGGTCGCGGATCCGCGATTCAACCTCGCTGGAGTCGGCTCCGCGGAGCGAGGTGTCGATCTTGTAACGCAGATCGGGAGCCGCGCCAGGAGTCGACACCGAACTGACGGCGGCATCCGGCAACGCCGCCACCGCGTCACGGACTGCCGCAATCCCCAGCGGCTGGTCGGGCTTGAACTCGATCTGGACGCTCGTGCCACCGGTGAAATCGATGTCGAACAGACCCTGGCCGCGGTGCCAGGCGGCCGCCAGGCCGGCGAGGATGAAGAGCAGCGAGCCCATGATCGCCGGCTTCATCCACTTCACGAACTGGAAGTTCGGCTGGCCAAAAATCCTCGCCATCGAGAGCGTCGTGATCCAGCGATTTCGCTCGGCGAGGTCGAACAACACCCGCGAGCAAAACACGGCGGTGAACAGATTGAGCAGCAGGCCAAAGAACAGCGTGACGGCGAAGCCCTTGAGCTGGTCGGTGCCGATGGCGAACAACACCACGGCCGTGATCAGGGTCGTGAGATTGGAATCCACGATCGTGGAGAACGCCCGGGCGAAGCCGTTGCGGATCGCCATCCGCACCGCCGCCCCACGGTCCATCTCCTCCCGCATCCGCTCATAAATCAGAACGTTGGCGTCGACCGCCATGCCGACCGAGAGCACGAGACCGGCGAGGCCCGCGAGGGTGAACGCCGCCTTGAAGGAAATCATCACCGCGACGACGAGCACGATGTTCAGGAGCACCGCCAGGTCGGCCACGAAACCGGAGAACCGGTAGTAGGCCAGCATGAAGGTGAGCACGAGCAGGGTCGCGAGGATCATGGCCAGGCGGGCCGACTTGATCGTGTCATCGCCGAGCTGGGAACTGATCCGCTGCTCGCTGATCGGCTCGCTGCGCAGGGCGGCCGGAAGGCTGCCGGCGTTCAGAACCTCGACGAGGAAATCGACCTCGGGTTGCTTGAAGTTGCCCGTGATCTGGCCGAACGACGTGATGGTGCTCCTGATCGACGGCGCCGACTGGACAACGTCGTCGAGCAGGATGCCGAGGCGGCTCTGCAGCCCGTTGGCCGGATCAGGCAGGTTGCGGCCGGTGAGCAGTCCGAAGCGGGGCGCACCCTTGGAGGTGAACGTGAAGTTGACGCACGGAGCCAGACTCTCGTCGAGGCTTGGACTCACCCGGCCGAGATCGCCGCCGGTGACGTTGAACGGGTCATTGATCACCAGGATGTCCACGCCCCCGTCAACATTCTGCCGCGTGACCAGGCGGCGGTCGTCCGCGGGATCCATCTTCTTGACGTCGACCTGGACCCAGCGGGCGAGCGTCTCGTCGCCCTGACGGACGGTCTGTCCCGCCGTCTTTTCGGCCAGAGTGATCGCCGCGCGGTGGCGGGTGTCGTCGCGATTGGCCAGGATCCGGAACTCGAGCACGCCGGCGCTCGACACCACCCGCTTGATCAGATCGACCTCCGACTGCTCCACCTCGGGAATAATCACTTCGATCTGATCGAGCCCGTACTGACGGACGGTGACCTCCTTCTGGCCGCCCGGATTCACGCGGCGACTGACGGCTGCGACGAGTTTGTCCATGGCGACCGGGGCCGCCTCGGCGACCACGTCGTAGTCGATTTCGAGGGCGTCGTCCCGATCGCGGCGGGCGACCTCGCGAACCTGGACCCGGTCGAACTCCGCTTCCTTGACCGCGGCGATGAACGCCTCGCGGGCGCGAGCGTCGGCCGTCGCCAGCCGCACGGTCATCCCACCGCCCTGCCGACGGCGCACCGTTCCCTGGGAGCCGTCTTGGGACTTGAGCATGCCCTCCACGCGGCGAATCGCGTCGTCGACCCGAGCCGCCGACTGCTTGGAGTTGTCAACTTCGTAGACCAGGATGAGACCACCCTTGAGGTCGATGCCGAGCCGCGGTGGCCAGCCGAGCCTGCAGATCACCACACCGGCGGTGAGCGCGATGAGCACGGTGGCGATCCGGCCCCACATGTCGGAAGCCCGCAGGGCTCCCGCGATCAGCCGGGCCACGAACGTCGGCACTGCCAGTGTGAGCAGCGCGATGCCCCACAGTGCCCAGCCCTCACGCCACCATGGCACCGCCGCCTCGGTCGCCGCGGCGGATGCCATGGCCTGTGCGATGATGCCCACTGCAAAGCTCGACATGTTCATGCCTTCATCCCGTTCCTGAATCCGTGTCTTGGTCTTGGCGGCGTGCCGCAACCGGGCTCCCGCTCAGCTCCCGCCGTCGTGATCCCCGCCGTCGGCTCCATCACGAAGCACCCGCGCCAGGCTCGCGAGTGTCACGGTGATTTTCGCGTTCGACGCCTCGTCGATCTTGAGTGTCACCCGGTCCGCCTCGCGGTCGACGCCGGCAACCGTTCCGTAGATGCCTGACGACGTCACCACCCGGTCATTCTTCTTGATGGCAGCGAGGAGGTCCTGCTGCTTCTTCATCCGTTCCCGCTCGGGCCGAAACAGCAGCAGGTAGGCCGCCGCGGCGATCGCGATCAGCGGCAGGTACTGCAGGGCGAACGGCGCCTCGGGACGATCGGCGGCCTGTGCGAT
>Ga0304730_1002608_pt1 | contig 12751 bp, 17 predicted proteins | sample M_130628_MF_Meta_FD_190474 | JGI IMG/M metagenome (GOLD analysis project Ga0304730, IMG submission 190474) | Freshwater microbial communities from Lake Montjoie, Canada to study carbon cycling - M_130628_MF_MetaG (v2) (version 2) | ecosystem: Environmental > Aquatic > Freshwater > Lake | place...
ACTATACAAAGCAGGAAATCACACAGGTATTACCATCTATCAAGCACAGCTATTAGAAAATGCCGAAATGAATTTATTGCAACGAAAATTGTACAAGATTCAAGGCCGAACAGTCTACGATTATCTTGTGGGCACCTATAATGAAAACGAGCTTAAAGAAGGCGTTGAGGTGGTAACCGCCACCAAAGACCTACCGCCGGCAGTTATGTTAGATGCTCAGGTATTCAGTTGGTTTATGAACACATTCCATATCAATGGGTTGACTAACTATATCAGCAGATTTTTATTTAAACATAAAAATATTGACTATGATCAATTCTACTCGGGATTGTTTGAATACATCAAACAGGATCCTTGGTTGAACAGCGAGATTGAGCGCATTCGAGAACATTACGGCAATTGGGCTCTTCACGGCAAAATTGATCACACACCTATACAAGGCATAGAAATCCATGGATGGAATTTAGTACACAGTACTATTATTAATCTTCACAGCCAAGGTAAAGGAAATCATATATTTTCTATCATAGCAGAGTATACAAAACAATTTGAGCTTGAAGGTAGGTTATTTGATCAGTTGATTGAGTTTCAGAAAACCTACATAGTAGATCATTCAAACATTGCTTCCTATCCAAGAGTAGTTAACACGGATTATAATTTTTTAAGTTATATACAGGGCACTGGCCCCTTAGACATTCCTGCACAATATGAATTTGAGTTTCCCGAAGATAAACATATGAGTCTACAGCAGTTTTGTGAACAAATATTTTTTGCCCGTAGGCGAAACTTTGGCAAGAGTTGGATCAAAGAGTTATGAAAAGACTGTTTGCGTTTGGTTGTAGTTTTACACAACACAGCTGGCCCATGTGGCCTACGTTTTTTGTCAACAACTTTGATCGAGTGTATAACTACGGCCGGGGTGGGGCAGGAAACGGATACATTTATCATTCCGTAATTGAAGCCGTAGAACGATATAATATTAATGAAAATGACGCAGTTGTTATAGTTTGGTCCGGGTATTCTAGAGTTGATATATTAAACAACAGTAAGGGATGGAAAACCCTCGGCAATATATATTATCAGTATGATCCAGAAACCATTGATAAACTGTGGAGTATAGAGACTTCGGTGCTGACAACCTGGAATAACATGTACCTATTGTCTGAATTTTTAAAATCAAAAAATATTAAATTTTGTTATAGTTCTATGTGCAATATGGAATTTGACGAAGTAATGTCAAAGCATACTCCTAGATTTTCGAGTATGCAGTCATTAATACCCGGACACCTAAAAGATTTTAAAAATTCTAAAATATTTACCGAAATGAATTTTATGGATTTTCAAAGGAAATATTATTTGATTGAAGGCCAGCAATTCTATACTATACAAAGATCAATGTTTGGCAAAATAGAAAAAGATGGGCATCCCAGGGTTATAATTAGTTACAATTTTGCCAAACAACAGATTTCTAAAACACTTGGCATTGAGTTAGATTCTGGGATGGAATCTTTTGCCCATGATCTAGATGATCAGTTATCGAAGGCATTAATCGTTCCCGGGAAATGCAGTGAAGATCTAAGTACCGAACCGTTTGACAACACGAAAAATTTTGGATGGACGGTTATTGATAAATCTACACCAGGCCGTATGATGACTGCCGCCAAAGAATTCAAGACTCGATAATATACTATTAAATAATTTAAAAGCAAGGAAATTTATGAAAACTGTAGCAATGATTGGATGCGGAAAATTAGGGCAAGATTGTGCCGAAGTAATGGCAGAGTTATATGATGTAGTTGGGTACGACATTGAACCTAGGCTACCTGCGTTTCCTATGAAAGATTCAATAAAGGAAGCGGTTACCAATCGTGATATTATTTTTATCGCGGCACCTACTCCTCACGACCCGATCTATGGAGGGGAAACTCCTACAAGCCATTTGCCTAATAAAGATTTTGATTATTCTATAGTCGAAAGTATATTACAAGAAGTTAACAAACATGTGACTGAAAAACAACTGGTTGTTCTAATCAGCACAGTACTACCTGGGACTGTGCGTGGTAGATTAAAACCCTGTATTACTAATGCACGATTCATTTACAATCCGTATTTAATTGCCATGGGCACAATTAAATCAGATATGGTCTACCCAGAAATGATCATCATTGGCACGGAAGATGGATCTCAAACAGGGGATGCTAGAGAGTTAATTAATTTTTATGCACCTTTGATGAAAAACAATCCTCGTATTGAATTAGGCACATGGGACGAAGCAGAAGCAATTAAAATCTTTTACAATACTTTTATATCTACCAAGCTAGCACTGGTAAACATGATACAGGATGTTGCAGAAACAAATGGCAATATGGATGTAGACGTTGTAACAGGTGCTCTTGCTCGTAGTACACATCGAATTATGGGTCCTGCTTATATGAAAGCTGGCATGGGTGACGGCGGTGCTTGCCATCCAAGGGATAATATCGCTTTAAGATACCTTGCAGATAGACTAGGACTAGGCTACGATCTTTTTGACTCAATTATGCGAGCTCGAGAAGTACAAGCAGAGCGCATGGCTAAAAAGTGTTTAGAGTACAGTAAGTCTGTTACTATTGTGGGCAAAGCATATAAACCAGGTGTTCCTTATACAATTGGTAGCTCGAGTATGCTGGTGGGGCATTACATTGAAAAACACGGTGGAACTGTTACATACTATGATTTGAATACAGGAGACACTACATTCTGCGATTCAGAAGTGTATCTAATCGGTTACTGGGAAAACTGGGTTGAACATATTAAATTTCCGGAAGATGCAGTGGTTATAGATCCGTGGAGAAAATTAAATAAATCTACATATGCCGGAAAGATTGTACATTACGGTAATACAAGGAACACGGAATGAAAAGAATTTTAGTATGTGGTGCGGGCGGATTTATTGGTCTGCATCTTGTAAAAGAATTAAAACGTCAAGGTCATTATGTCATTGGAGTTGACCTTAAATTTCCAGAATATGATTTAACAGAAGCCGATCAATTCCATATTCAAGATCTCCGTGATCCTGCAGTAACCCAAGTATTGGTAGAAGGCGTTGACGAGGTGTATCAACTAGCGGCCGACATGGGCGGAGCCGGATACATTTTCACAGGCGACAATGATGCAGACATTATGCATAACAGTGCTACCATTAATCTTAATGTGTTAGATGCAATGCGTCAGCACAAGGTTAATAGTGTGTTCTATACCAGCAGTGCCTGTATGTATCCTGCGTATAATCAAACAGACCCCGACAATCCATTGTTGGCCGAAGATAGTGCTTATCCTGCCGCGCCCGATAGTGAATATGGATGGGAAAAATTGTTTAGTGAACGGCTATACATGAGTTATGCCCGCAATTATGGAATGCGTGTACGTATTGCTAGATTACATAATGTGTTTGGACCATTAGGTGCATGGAACAATGGAAAAGAGAAAGCACCCGCGGCCTTATGTCGCAAAGTTGCCATGGCCAAGGACATTGTAGAAGTATGGGGGCCTGGTGTACAGACTCGTAGTTTTTTATACATTGATGAATGTATTGAAGGTATCAACAGAATCATGGCAGGTGATTACGATAAGCCATTGAATTTAGGCAGTGAAAGAATGATATCTATTAATGATCTTGTACTGCTAATTGCTCGTCTAGCAGGCAAACAAGTGACTATTCAAAATATTGACGGGCCATTGGGTGTTATGGGCCGCAACAGCGATAACAAACTAATAAAAGAAGTATTAGGGTGGGCACCGCAAGACACGTTAGAGTACGGGTTAAATAAAACCTACGATTGGATTGATGCACAATTAAACCCACGCTAAATTCAGCGGCAGGCATTTTGGAAATTGATTAACGTCGGTGTCTAAGAATTTTTGATATGTTAAAAAATTACCGGCAACAGGTAAAATTTCACCATATAATTCTTTTATTTTTTTAAAACTATAATTGCCTATAATTTCTTGTGCTTGTGTGCCGTCATGCCCACACGGAAGTTTTGGTAAGTGAGATATTAATTCTTCAAAAGATGCAATATGTTTTTCATCGTAGACAATTTTGATCATTTCTCGATAGCTGTCAACGGGATAGTTTAATTTTTTATTCTTCAAAGCTCTTAGGTATGCGCAGTAGTCGGTCATTATGTAAGGAATTTTAAAATTGTCAAACAAGTTTTTTAAAGACAATTTGTAAATCAGAGACTTTTGATCAAACACATCTTCGTTCCAATTGTCAAGTAAGACTTTTTGGTAATCATCTAGTTGTTCCGAAGCATGTGGTCTTCCTATACCTTTGTAAGAATTATCTTGTTGATGCCATGCTTCCTGCCTATGTGACTGAGACCACGAAATAACAAATATAGGTTTAGAGTTAGTGGGTAAATTTTGAAATACATATTCATATGTTCTTCTATGGATAGTGTCATTACCTGATCCCGGCACAGCAAGGTTAACTACAGGCAGTTTTAAATGCTTGGCCAATAATGCGGCCCATGCCTGTGTCTTTGGATCCGGTAGGCCATGCCCGTAAGTCCAACTACACCCGTTTACCACTAAATGTGTTGCTTCGATATTATTCATTATGTGTATATTTAACTATAAATATGGTTATGAATAAGATAATAGTTATCAGTGGCGGGTTTGACCCTATACACAGCGGACATGTTCTACTGTGCAATTCTGCCAAGACTTATGGGCAATATTTAATTGTTGGGCTCAATAGCGACAGTTGGTTAGAACGCAAGAAAGGCCGAGCATTCATGCCATTTGAAGAACGCAAGGCAGTGGTGGGTAATTTAAAAGCAGTAGACGAAGTAATGGCCTTTGACGACAGTGACGGAACTGCGTGTGATCTATTAGCACTGGTTAAACAACGTTATCCGGGCCATCAAATAATCTTTGCCAATGGCGGCGATCGTACTGCTCAAAATATTCCCGAGATGTCTGTCAAGGATGTTATATTCCAATTTGGTGTAGGCGGAGAAAATAAAGCTAACAGTTCAAGTTGGATCTTAGAAGAGTGGAAAAGTCCCAAGACTATTCGACCCTGGGGCTACTATCGCGTACTGCATACCATAGACACACGAGTTAAAGTAAAAGAACTCACAGTGGATCCAGGCCAAAGTCTAAGTATGCAACGACACACTGGTCGTACTGAACTTTGGTTTGTTGCTGAAGGGCATGCCGGAGTCAACTGGGATTTTGGTAATAAAAATATCAAAACTTATAAACAAGAAACCATACTGCCCAACGAATGGCATCAACTACATAATCCTACAGATCTTCCTCTTAAAATTATAGAAATACAATACGGATCGACCTGCGATGAATCAGATATTGAACGTAGACCGTGATGCATTTAGTAGCGGGCAAGTTGGTAGTAAAATTTGGCTCTGTGAAGAGTTAGAACGTCTCGGGTGGTGTTCTAGTCTAACATACATCTACGGTGGATGGTATGGTGTTACAGCTTTCCTATTGTTAAGTAGAGGCAAATTTATTGTTGATAAGATACGTAGCTTAGACATGGACCCACGGTGCGAATCTGTTGCTGATATGATTAATGAAAATTGGGTTTGGCAAGATTGGAAGTTTAAAGCCTTTACACAAGATTGTAACAACTACGAAGGTCAATACGGCGACCTCGTTATAAACACCAGCACTGAACATTTTGACAGCATGGATTGGTTTGACCGTATTCCAAAAGGTACAAGGGTGGTATTACAGGGCAACAATATGCCCCATGAAGATCATCACATACACAGTGGCTGTCTGCAAGATTTTATAGATCAATATCCCATGTCCAAACTCGACTATAGCGGCGAACGAGAGTTTGTTTACCCCACATGGTCCTTCACTAGATTCATGATAATTGGTAAAAAATAACTGTTAACCATTGCGTTAACTCAAAATTTCTGTTATAATTTACTCTAGTGGTGCTTATCTTACACTAACCTGTGATATAAGTATTATACCGTCCGTTAATTTGGACTTTAAAAATAGGAGAAATACAATGGAAAAAACTTTGCGATTTGCAATGTTCGTCATTGGATTTGTTTTAATTGCCATGGCAGTGAGTAACATCACCCATGCAAAATTTAGCAAACTCAAAGACTCCACATTAGAAACTTCTGGTGTTGTTTATACAGCCAAAGAAAGAGAACGACAGCTTGACTGTTTGGCCAAAAACATTTATTACGAAGCAGGAACAGAATCGTTTGAAGGTAAAGTAGCAGTTGCACAGGTTACTATCAATCGATCAGAAAGTGGAAAATTCCCCAAAGACATCTGCGGTGTAGTCTATCAGAAAACATCATTTACTGGCAAGATTGTGTGCCAGTTCAGCTGGTACTGCGAAAATGCAGGCCGTCCCTTGATCTTGTATAAAGAGAATTATAAAGAGAGCTACGAAGTAGCCAAGAAAGTTCTGCTAGAAGACTTCCGCCTCAGCGGCCTAAAGGAAGCCATGTACTATCATGCAGATTATGTAAACCCTAATTGGGGCAAGCCTAAAATTACCAAAATTGGTCATCATATTTTTTATAAGGAATAATCATGTTATCTTGGATTCTTAAAACTCTGCACTTTCACGATTTGGCTAATTTTGTCAAAGAGAAATTGGCTAACATCACCGCTGAGGGATTAGGCTGGCTAGCGGCCATTGTACTGCATGCGGCCACAATTCCCACTTTACTAGCGGTAATGGCCGGGCTTACGGATAAAATGCCCAGCGTAGACATTGTGCTACTGGTCTGGGGAGGCCTAAGTCTGCTGTATGCTAAGGCTATCATCCAAAAAGATACCTTAAACATTATTACCATTGGTGTCGGCTTTATTGTTCAAAGTACTCTTATGGTGTTGATATTCTTTAAGTAATAAATACTTTCATGAGAGCTTTTGAATTTTTACCAGAAAGAAAGTTAGCCGCACCTACTGCTAGTCAGTGTGCGGTCAAACGCCTATCTAATGTTCGATATGCGCAATGCGTTGGTCTAGGCATGCGAGCCCATGATAGTGATCACACAGATGGTACAGGCAAACAGGGTGTTGCGGGTACAGGCCATCGACTAAAAGGACGTAAAGCTAAAAGTGAACTTCACGGCGGTCCTGTAAAAGATTACAGTTGATTAAATGGGGTTGAATAAAGACATCATCCCTGTTATGTATATGGGAGGGACAGGTGGTCATTTTCTTTCAGCTTTTATAAGGGCGGCCAGATCATACGATGAACCGTTACTTTCTTTTTTTAATTTAAGTAATAATGGAAACGCACACAGGTCTAGAATTGATCTAGGATCAGCCGGAGGCGTTGCTGTTCCTGTTGACGTACAGATAGCAACCATACTTAAAAAAAATCTCACCGATCCGCCCTGCTATCCTCCTATGCATCTTATAGACACTGATGCTGTTATGCAGGTCTTCGAACGGGCTATTAAAATTACATACGATGGATTTGATATCTATGAAATTGCAAACATCTATTTTATCAAATGGGGTATAGATGAAGGTAATTTTAAAATTACCAATATGGATGAATACATAGAAAAATTAAGAATGGTGTTCATGATCACTTTTAAACATCACAGATACTTTAGACCGAACTATAATTATAAAGATAGATTATTAAATATCAGTTGGAAAGAAATCTATAAAGCAGATGCTGATGATTTGATTTTAAAATTAAGCCAATTTACCAATATTCCTAAACAAAACTTTCCTAAGCACGAATTAGAAGAGTGGCGTAGAAGGACAACAAAAGGTATTGACCTTGTTAACAAAATATTAAATACCGATAACATAGGACTGGTAAACAATGATTACCCTAACTGATCAGGCTCGTAACAAAATTAAGCAGACTTTAGAACGTCGTGGTAAGGGAGTAGGTATCCGTATCGGCGTTCGAACTACAGGGTGTAGTGGACTCGCTTATGTGTTAGAGTATGTGGATAAACTTGAGCCAGAGGTCGGTGTAATTAATTATGCCCAACCCGAGTTCTGTATATTAGTAAGTTTAAAAGATGAGCCCTACTTACAAGGGCTAACAATGGATTGGGTACGTAATGGTCTTAACGAAGGATTTGATTTTAAGAATCCAAACGAACGGGACCGGTGTGGGTGCGGAGAAAGTTTTCGCATATAACTATAAGGGAAAATAAATGGCATATTCAGACAAAGTAATCGATCACTATGAAAACCCTCGTAATGTAGGCAGTTTTGCCAAAGACGAACTAGGGATTGGTACAGGTATGGTAGGTGCCCCTGCGTGTGGGGATGTGATGAAATTACAAATTAAAGTAGAAAATGGAGTTATTACAGATGCACGATTCAAAACATACGGATGTGGATCAGCGATTGCCAGCTCAAGTCTTGTCACAGAGTGGGTCAAAGGAAAATCGCTTGACGAGGCGGGAGCGATTTCTAATTCAGCAATTGCTGAAGAACTTGCCCTTCCACCGGTTAAGATACATTGTAGCATACTTGCAGAAGATGCTATCAAAGCCGCAGTAGAAGATTATAGAAAAAATGTTGCCGGCGTCGTTTGATCAAATCAAAACTCTGTGCATTGTATTTCCGGGTGCGGCCGGAGGTCATCATTTGGCCAATCTAATTAGTTGTTGCGATGAATTTATTCAATATCATACTCCGGTAGAATTACTGGCCCTGTATGTAAAACACGACCAATATTTAGATACATACATTCCTCGGCCCAACCGAATATCAGTGCAGGACTACAAGGCTCATTTCTTTGATCTAAATCATTACTTTGTTGATAAAATTGACTCCCCTGAATACCCGATAGAATCTGATAAAATTGATATTATTGCAGGACATACTCACATGTTTCATGCAAAACAATCCATACTAGAAAAAATTCCAAGCCCTGCATGGATCATGATGTCCTGGCCAGCTGACAATACACCTCCCGGGATTAGACGGATTAAAATGAATTCTCAGCATCAAGTACCCGGCACGTATCATTGGCCTAACACATACATAACTCATACCAATTCTCTATCTGATGAGTATGGATTCAATTTAAATACAGAACAGTTTTGGACCAAAGACGGCGCTGTTCATCTGCGAGAACTATTACTAAACAATTTTGGAATTCACCTACCGGCAGTGGCAGACGACATACATGCTATATGGCGGAAGTGGATGACCAAGGTACTTGACACGGAAATATTATGATTGAAATTACCAACAACGCAATCTCCAAAATAGCCGATTTATTGGCTGAAGAAAACAACCCTAATCTTAAATTACGAACATTTGTCCAAGGCGGCGGTTGTAGCGGTTTCAGTTACGGCTTTACTTTCGACGAAGAACAAAATGAAGATGATTTTGTAGTCCATAAAGACGGAATGTCTTTGCTGGTAGACAGCATGAGTATGCAATATCTACAGGGAGCAACTATAGATTACAAAGAAGATCTAACTGGTAGTAATTTTAGTATCAAAAATCCAAATGCTCAGAGCACCTGTGGTTGCGGTTCAAGTTTCAGTGTGTGAAAGACTACGTATGTTAACAGATGAAGTTTTAGAAAAACTAAGCCAAAGCCAATCTAAAATTATTGATCAAGACGGCAACATACTAACAGCCATAGAGTTATTTGACAGGGCTGTAAAATCTAAACACAGTGATATTAAACTATTAACATCAGATAGGGCCGAAGATTTTTATGTGGAAATACTTGCGGCTGTTATAGGTGGTGGAACACTGGTGCGTGGCTCAGTTATGCCGGATGCCTTACCAGAAGGCCGATGGCATTGGATCGGTTATACATCGGGCAGTACTGGAAAACCTAAATGGATAGGGCAAACTTTTGCCACATTGATACAGCCTGCGCTGGCAGTTGCTCAAATCCATAATTTTACAGAAACTGATAGATGCTTTAATTTTTTACCAACAATATCAGAGAATCTTACTTTTTGTATGTTAGCCCCTATTTTAAGTGGCGCAACAGTGATCGTCGACAAGTTTAATCCATTTACCACAACTAAGAGTTTGGTTGAAAATAATCCTACGTTAGCAATCATACCTCCAGGACCATACACTGTTTTACGTAAGAGCAAAGATTGGGCTTCGGCTGAATTTCCTAATCTACGTGTCTGTATAACTGGGGCTAATTTTGCTGTTCCGGGATACTTTGAAGATATGCGATCTAAAGGAGCTAACCCTTTTAATGCCTATGGAACTACAGAAGTACCTGGGCTTTGCACAACCTATCCGCATCCTGATTATTTGGGCAAAGAATGGCATCCGGGATGCGATTACAAAATTGAAGATGGTTGTCTACATTTGCGCTGGCAGGGCATGGACTATTGGAATTCGGGTGATATGGTAGAATTGGATGACATCCATGGGATTAAGATCACTGGCCGTAGAGATAACCAATTTAAATATTTAGATAATAAAATACAACCAGAGTCAATGGAAATGTTGATTAAAAATCAATTGAATGTAACTGAAGCTATGGTTAAGTTAGAAAATGATACATTGGTGATGTATTATGAAGGACAAGGAGATCCTGTTGAAATACGTAGACTGTTATCTCAGCATTTTCCTATTGTTCCTCGTAAAATACAAGCAGTTGATCAATTGCCCAGAACACCGTTGGGTAAATTAGTTAGGAAATAAAAAAAGCACCCTAGGGTGCTTTTTATTTGGATCTAAATTAGATTAGAATGAACGTGTGACAAAGAAATTGTAAGAGTCGCTCTTAGAATCACCTGTCATTTTATCGAAACGGAATCCGACAGCATGTTCTTTGTTAAGTGCATATGATACACCAACGCGAACTGTGTCAGTTGTGTCTTTGTTTACATTGGCGTGTTCTGCGGCTGTACGGAAACGGTATCCAACTTTAGCTGTTAGGCTAGGAGTCAACGGTACACTAACACCTGGCTCAATTGAGTAGTATGTGAAACTGCCAGCAGTGCTGTACTTCTGCCCAACGGCAACTCGTGTATAACCAGAAACTGGACCATATACTGGCACAGTTGCAGTACCACCAACTTCTAAACGTGTAGTAACTGCGTTGGTAACGTCGGATTGTTGAGATGACAGTTGAGTGTTAACACTGAATGTTTTGTTAATAGTTTCACTGACTGCAAAGTTAGCTGACACGGCATCTTTGGCACCTTCGAGACCATTTACTTTAGAGCCCTCAACTGTGGCAGTTCCTGCAAATGCCAAACTTGACACCAGTGCTAATGTTGCGATTACGATTTTCTTCATTTGATTTCCTTTTTGTTGTATTAAGACTACAAAGTGTAGTGCTTACAATTATATACTTATCAGAGAAGAAAAATCAAGCCTAAAAAAGCGAAAAAATCATTGACTTATTGGTAAAGTCAGCGTATAATGTAAATATACATAGAAAGGTAAGCAATGCACACTATCATCAACGAGCTTGAATCAGACAACAGTCGTTTGGCCAAAGAGGCTATTATAGAACGTGAAGCCCTTGCAGGCAACACAGAATTGTTTGAAGGTCTTCGTATGTGTTATGACCCAATGATCACATTTGGTGTCAAGAAAGTTCCTAGTTTCAGTGGCACAGATGGGCAAGGCTTACCCTGGGTAGCCTTTAAAGAATTGGTCAGAGCACTGGCCCTCCGAGAACTTACCGGACACGATGCACGAGATGCTATCGAACTGGCCCTTTCGGCCAGTACAGAAGCACAGTGGAACGGTTGGTATCGTCGTATCCTTATCAAAGACATGCGAGCAGGTTTTAGCGAAACCACAGTTAATAAAATGGTTAAGAAAGCTGTAAAACCAGAATACGCCATTCCTCTCTTTGAGTGTATGTTGGCACATGACGGCGCTAATCACGAAAAGAAAATCACAGGCAAGAAATTGCTTGAGCCCAAACTAGACGGTGTTCGAGTGGTCACAGTGATCAATGCAGAAAATAAAACTGCCACCATGTACAGTCGCAATGGTAAAGTATTAGAAAACTTTGGACACATTACATCTGCTATCGAAGCCAATATTGAACTATTTGATCGTAGCATGGTCCTGGACGGTGAAATGGTTAGTTCTAGCTTCCAAGCCCTAATGAAACAGGTGCATCGCAAGAGCGATGTACAAAGTTCAGATGCTCGCCTGATGTTGTTTGACATCCTACCACTAAGCGAATTCCAACAAGGCGCAAGCTCTTTGGGGCAACGCCGCCGTAGTAATTTACTAAAGAGCATGAAAGCTACATTTGATCTAGTCGGTAGCATTTACATCATTCCTCAAATTGAAGTTGATTTAGATTCTTATGTTGGAGAACTGCAATTTAAACAGTACAACAAAGAAGCGATTGACGCAGGATTTGAAGGTATCATGATCAAAGATCTGGATGCTACGTATGAATGCAAACGTAGTGCCAAATGGTTGAAAATGAAACCCTTTATTGAAGTGTCGTTGGAGGTAAAAAATGTTGAAGAAGGTACTGGCAAAAACCAAGGTCGTCTTGGAGCACTGGTCTTGGAAGGTGTCGATGATGGACTTGTCATTAGCGTCAACTGCGGTAGTGGCTTTAGCGACAGTGATCGAAGTGAGTTTTGGTCTAATCGTGATAGTCTCCCTGGTCAGATTGTGGAAGTAAGAGCTGACGCTGTTACTCAAAATCAAGATGGTACCTATAGTTTGCGATTCCCTCGTTTCCTACGTTTCCGCGGATTTATCGCCGGCGAAAAGTTGTAATGCCACGTAAGTATTTGGTTGCCTCGGGTTG
>Ga0304730_1002609_pt1 | contig 12750 bp, 23 predicted proteins | sample M_130628_MF_Meta_FD_190474 | JGI IMG/M metagenome (GOLD analysis project Ga0304730, IMG submission 190474) | Freshwater microbial communities from Lake Montjoie, Canada to study carbon cycling - M_130628_MF_MetaG (v2) (version 2) | ecosystem: Environmental > Aquatic > Freshwater > Lake | place...
CCGGAGCGGACTTCCAAGCCAACCTAACGGGGCAGCAAAACAAGTCGCTTGCAGACGCCTACAAGAGCGCTCTTGAGGCGGCCTCAAACCAAGGCCAGTTGCAGAATCAAGTTGCTCAGACGCAGGGTACGTTAGCCGGGAAAGAGCAGGAACTTGGATTGAAGGGTGCGAGCGCACTGACGGCTGCAGGCTCGGCGCAGCAGCAGTACGAGCAGGCCAAACTCGACTACCCGATGACTAACGCAATCAACTCGTTGAAGTTCTTGACTGGACTGCCGGTTCCGACAACAAAGACTGTTGTCGGTCCGGGAACTGCTGGTCAATACAGTCAGTCTCCTTTTAACCAACTTATTGGTATTGGCAGCCTTGTTGGTGCTACTGCGGCAGGTGGGGGGGCCGGAGCAACGGGAGCAACCGGATCAAATCTTCGTAACCTCTGGAACGCAATCAGAGGGCCTCAATCCACATTTACTCTCGACCCATCAGAATATACGGGCGGAACCAACCAAGCCGGAACTCCGCTGTATTTTGATAGAGAGACTTTCAACTACTACGATCCGACTGGCAAGAAAGTTGATGTTGAGTGGGGTATTTAATGGCTGAGAAGACCGCTCTCCCGCAATCTCTGTACGCCTTCGGTGAGGGTGAGGAGAGCGCACAAGCAAACCAGCGCTATCAGGATGCCTACAATCAACTGATCGCCGCGGTTGAGAAGCGCAGCCGTCCCCAGTTCTTTGATCCGACTCTTCTAGCGATCTCGCAGGCTTTCCTCGGGCCAACAAAAACTGGCAGTTTCGGTGAGGCCGCAGGAATTGCCGCAGGCAACGTAGCCAAGGCGCAGGAGACACAGCAGACACGGGAAGAAGATCTAGCCAGAATGAGGCTTGAGCTTGCCGGTATGGGTGTTGGCCAAGCCAACCAACGCGCTGCGATGAAGATGTACCAAGAGGGTGCAACTCCTTCAAAACCCGGAACGCCTGCTGAAGCGCCTAGTTCTGATGTAGCGTTAAGGTCGATGGGTATTGAGGATCAGGGCGTTCAGATGTTTCCGCCACAACCTCTGATCCCGAAGAAGCAGTTTATTGCAAGCCAATTGATCAAAGGCGGGAACGTACCTGACGCCGAAATTGCATACGACAAGTATGTACGCGATGACATCAAACTCGCGCAGAACGGGATGGTTGTTCAGATTTCAACTGGCAGAGGCTTTGATATGCCAAATCCTACGCCAGTAAAAGTTCCGTTCTTGTCGTTGGGTGGAGAAGAATTCCAGATAACAACGACCCAAGCAAGAAAACTTGATCAAATTACCGCCTCCGGTGACAACGATGCCCGGATTGCGTATGAGAACAAGCTCCGAGGAATTCAAGCACCAAAACCGGCTGCCCCTCCTTTGCCTGCCGCTCCCCTTACTGAGGGGGTAACAACCGCTCCAATTCCTCCAATTAGGATTGCTGCTGCGCCTCCGCAACCTGTACGGCCTCCTGCTGCACCACCTGCTGCTGTTGCTCCTTCTGCTCAACCTTCTGTTGCGCCCTTAGCGCCAACTGGCGGAGGTATGTTGTCACCTGCTCAGTTGGCGGAAAGAAAAGCGCAAGAAGAAGTGGAACGGGAAATATCTAAAGCTCGCCGTCAAGAGCAAGACAAGGCGAACATTGCGGCAACTACGGGTGTGGCGACCACCAAAACAATTGAGCAAGCCAAGGCTGACATTGCTGCGGCAGAAGAGGCTAAAAAACAAAATCTTAAGGACGAGCGCGAGACCATTGTTGAGATGAAGAAAGCAGGAAGGAATCAAGTCAACATTGCTGACCAGTACGCGAAACTTATCACTCAGTACCCTAACGCGATTGGTACTGCGGCGAAGCCGGGTTTCTTGTCTGCTGGCATTACAATCTTAGAAAGCGGCGCAAGCATTGGCGGAGAAAGCGCAAAGGCATCTGCCCTGCAAGATGCAGTGTCAAAACTTACGGGGACGCCAGAAGAGTTGTCTGCTCGCAGGGTGATGATGGGTTTGGCTGCAGAGTATCTGTTCAACTTACGGGCGCTTGCAAAAGGTCAAGGCGCAATCACAGACTACGAGACACAGATCCTTTCTCGGATCGGGCCGGGAATTGAGGATGATCCTAAGACCGCTCGATTCAAGGCCGCCATCATGAAGATGCACGGCGAGGCTGAGATTGCTCGCGCCAATGAATACAACGAGTGGAAAAATCGCAATCAAGGTAAGGGCTGGCGCGATTACCTTGGAAGCAAAGAGCACGACAAATTTGCAACCAAATATGACCAAGACCTAGCTCGTGCTTACGACATCTACCTTGGACGCAAGCCACAGGCGGCTCAACCTGCGGCACAACCACGCCAGACATCAAACCCTGCTTTGGACTTTGCGAGGAGTCTCAGACCATGAACAAGCAAGAACTCGCTAATTGGCTGTACGCCAACAGGGACAAGCAGGACACTCCTGAGTTCAACGAAAAGAAGTCTCATTTTTTTGCGTTGGATTCTGCTCCGCAGACAACTAAGGTTCCTCCTCGCGGAGAGACGGCGGTCAAGATTCTTCAGAACGAGTTCATCAAAGAGTATGAGCGTTCAGCAGCAACGCCAGAAGAGCAGAGCCGCAAGGAAGCTAACCTCAGTGCGCTTACTCGGGAATTGGCGACCCTGAAGGCGCAGCCTCCGGAGATTGCGCCTAAAGAAGAAGATGCGGTTCTTTCCGGTCTGCAACAGGACATCGGTACGATTGAGCAAAAGCAAAAGGAGCAGCAGCCTTCGGATCAGCGCTTGAATGCTCAGGTTGCCGGCGCGATTGCCGGCGCAGTTCCCGGTGCAGTTCAGCAGGCTTCTGTCTTAAAACAGGCCGGTGGGCGCGGATTGAATGCGGCGATGGACGCAATTGCAGCAAGGGTTCAGACGCCACAGACTGTTGCCGATATTGCGAATGACGTAATCGGCGGTGATCTGCCGCAAGGTGTGACGCCTGCGAACATCAATCAGACTGCAACGAGGTTCTATCAGCAGTTCCCGAATGAACTTCAGAACGGGAACATGGCCGCCGGTGGACGCGGTACTTACGCTTACGCTCGCAGTTTCCAATTGCCGATTGAGCTTGCAATGCAGGCAGTTGATCTGAAGGATGCGCAGCGGTTAGTTCAAGAGCGCCGAGCAGGAACCTTGGCAGCGCAAGCGGCGTTCCCTAGTGAAACTCTTGTGGAGAGGCCTACCTCTGGCGTGCTTACGCTTGGGGAACGTCGAGAGCCACGGGCAAGACTTATCATCGGCGGAGAGCAAGGGCCTCCTCCTCCCCCTCCTCCTCCTCCTCAGCAACCTCGGTCGGGGCTCCCTCCTGCTGCTCCGCTTACGGGTGCTCCGCAGCCCCGTTTGACGGCAGGAACAAATCCATTCCAACCCGGACGGCCTGCTCTGTTGCAAGCGCCTCCTGTAGAGGCTCCCATGCCTCCGATGACGGCCGGTACTCCTCCTCCCGGAATGGGAGTCAGGACGGAGCCAATATTAGGACCTGCATTACTTGGTGAATCGCCACGGCCAACATCGGCTGCGCGTGGCCCTGTGCGGTCCGGATTAGATGCGGTGACGGGGATGTTTGCCCGTAACGTAACTGAACCTGCCCAGCGCGTTCTAAGTGCGCTCCCGATCATTCCTAAGACCCTTGGCGGTATGCAGATCGGTGGTGGCGGTGCAGAGATGGCCACCGGGATTAAACAGGGCGATGCCGGTAAAGTTGGTACGGGTGCGGCCGAGGTGTTGGGAGGCGGCCTGTCTATGTTCGGCAGGACCGCCCCGGCTGGAATGACTATCTCTATTCTGACGGAGTTGTATCGCAACGCGAGAACCCCGGAGGATCGTCAGAAGATCATGGATACGCTGAATCAGATGATGTTTGGTCAGCAGCAGACTATGTAACGAGTTTGGGGATCTCTCCTCCCCCGGACCCTGCAGGAGCAGGTTTAGCCAGTGCGATCACTGGCTTTTTTTCGCTCTGAGCAATGACGTACTGCTCGATGATCCGGGCGAATTCCAACACGTCAACGTACCCGTACACCCCGTTAGGGTTACGGGACTTGTCCGTATAGAAGTACAACTGCTTGATTGTGGCGTCGGTCAGGTAGGACTTACTTAACATTTTTGGCTCTCCATAGTTCCCAGCGCAGGATGCTTCCCTGCACGATGCTGCGGTGGGCTGATCCCTTGTAAGGGTTATCTTCTGACGACAAGAAGTCTTCGACTAGGTCCTTGTTTTCAAGGAAGAACTCATGACGGCTAGCGCTTTCCTGATCGGGAAAGATGTTGCCGTCAGATGTTTGAAATGCGGAGATTGGTTTCATTTGTTTTCCCGATCGGTAAAGATTTCACCGTCAGCGGTCTGGAATGGTTTCATCGGTAGTTGTGCTTGAGTTGCCAGAAACGAAGAAGACACTGGAACTGCTCCCAGCCGCGGACTAGCTCATCCTCGGTCCAGTTCTTGATGACTACTAGACCGGGGTGGGTGCGAGATACAAAGATGTTCGCGCACTTGGCTTCTGGCACTCCCAGACCTACCCGGTAAGCCGCGAGTTGCATCAGGTGCTCGTCATACCCGTCAACGCCATCGCTAGGGCCGAACTCCTTTGTCTTAACGTCAACGACGACCTCCAAAGAATGGAGATCACACTTGCCGCCAAAGCCAAGCTCGTGGCCAAAGGACTTTTCCGCTACCCAGTCCTGATCGCCGAACTCCTCCTGAAGGGCGTCAGAGACCGCCTTGACGTGCTCGAAGTGGCGCGATGGATTATTGCCGGAGTAGAACGCCTCGATTGAGTTGTGAATGTCCGTGCCTGCATCCGCGGCGGCCTTAGCAAGCTCCCGCGAGTCAACGAGGATACGGTCCATATAGGCCGCATCAGGCTCGTCACCGATCCGCTGCATGGTCAGGGCACTCATGAGTACTTGCTTTTGCATCCACGCGATCAGGGCGGGTTTAGCGGCCACGTTAAGGATCGTGGTGACCGAGGGTACTAGGTCCTTCGTGCGAGCGTCTCGCAGGGTTGTAGGGCGGACCCCGGTCTTTCCTACAACGGTGTACATCGGCTCACCGGATCTGGTGTACCAGTGCTCACTTGTTTTTTTCTCGGAAACGATCATTTTCCTTTCCCTGTGATGACTAAGATTATTGTTGACACGCAACTAACCGCCATGATTTCTCGTTCACCAGCTAGCGCTGCGGCGACAGTAATAACGAATGCCGATAGTACGGCCCAATCTCTAAGACTCTCTGGCATTTTTTCTCACTTTATAAAACGCTTTTGTGTTGATGAAAACCACGGGTTCCTGATCTTGCGAGTCTCCTCGGTCTGACCTTCCTCCGAACCCGTAAGTAGGTCCCACTGCTTCCGTGTCGCAGTAATAGAGGCCGTCATCCCACTCCACGATGATTAGAAATGGCACCCCAAGTTCTCTGCCCATGTTCCTTCCGTTCATCCATTTGTTCAATGAAATCATGAAGGTAGGGTATCGATCCTTGGGGTTGTGACGGCGCTTAAACTCTGCGAAAGCCTTGATCTCTGCGCCACGAGTGACAGCCCAGTCAACGTGGTACGCCATCGGTAGCTTCACAAACTCCGCGTTCCAGCTATCTTTAAGATATCTCGAGACGCGAAGTTCGTTAGAGAGATCTTTAGAACTCTCATACAGAGGTCTCATCAGAAGGGCAAATCTTCATCGAGGTCTTCTACGCCACCGCCGGTGTAAGCGACAGTCTTGTTACGACTGCGCCACTCCGGTGACCCTTCGATCTTGGCCCGTAGATAGTCAGAGAACGTCGCAAACAACTCCATATCGGGCGAGTCGATTGAGAAGATTTTTGCCTCGTTGAAGTGTTGAGGCATACCGTTCTTCTTCATTACTACAGGCACTGGAGTGATTGCCTTGATGTTGAAGTATTCTTTGCCATTCTCGCTGATTGTCTTGATCACGCTGATCATTCCCCACGCTCCCAAAAGATTCTTGAGTTCAAACCCCTTGAGTTCTTCGGGCGTGAAGGCTTTGCCGCGCCACGACACTAAATCCTCACGCAGGCGAGACTGTTCACCGATAGATAGGGTGTAGTTCTTTGAGATAGACATCGGCTCGCCGGCACGAGTGATGAGGGCAAACCCGTTCTCATCGTCGCCGTGAACTTCAAAATGAATCATCACCTTGCGCTGGGTCTTTACTTGTCCGAGGTAGGTGGACTCTTGTGTACCGAGATCAACGATCCGATAGCACCTTGCGAGATGGGTTCCCTCTGGCACTGGCTTGAATTTCGATTCGCTTCCTGCTGTCGCAATTAAACTCATATGTAACTCCAACGGTTTCAAGTATCACTGTTCTCCTGACGCCGGACTTGGCGAGCAGGATCCAATCCTCTTCAGAGGCTCGGTCATTTTCGGCCCGGTGATAGGCCATCAAGGCTTCAAACGGATCAATCATGTGAACCTCCTAAGAGTGACTGAACTCTACCACCACAAACAAAAAGTTACAAGGTCTGTTGCAAAATCTCTCAAACCATGTAATATGAAGTTTCACAACCGGGGGAGATAATGACTCTGCAAGACTATTTTTTTGACAAGCCGTACCGAGCGAAGGCAGATCTGGCGCGGGATCTGGGCATCACACAGCACTGGATGAGCGCTCTGATCAATGGCCGTGGGATACCTTCTGCGGTGCTATGCCTTGAGATTGAGAGGCGCACTGGTGTACGCCGCGAGACGTTACGGCCAGATCTCTTTGGAGAGATTTTGTGAAGTGGTACAAATTTGCTGCGGCCGAGTACCAGATCAAGACCATCCATTTGTCAGATGCAGAAGATCTCGCGTACCGGCGTTTACTCGACATGGCGTACCTGTCCGAGAAGCCGATCCCGTTAGATACTAATCTTGTATCCCGCAGGATACGACTTGATCAGGATATCGTTGAGCAGGTTCTCAGCGAGTTCTTTGAGAAAACGGAATCTGGTTACCGTAACCGTAGGGTCGAAGAAGAGGTGTTGGCATACCAAACCATCATCGAGCGCAATCTGAAGGGTGCGAAGGCTGCTGCGCAGAAAGCGGCAGAACGTTCCGCACAAGGCGTCAAAAGGAGATCACCGCGAACCTTAACGGAACCAACAAGCGACCATAAAGGTAACCTTGAAGGTTCGTCAGAAAACACTATCGCGAACCTTGAAGGCAACCAGAATAAGAATAAGAATATATCCCCCTTACCCCCTTCCGGGGGCTTCGACCGCTTTTGGTCAACTTGGCCAAGCTCACCCCGCAAGGTAGGTAAGGCAGCCTGCTTCAAGACGTGGCTCAAGAACGGGATGGATGAGCACTGCGATCGGATCGTGTCTCACGTCTCACGGCTCAAAGGAACCACGCAGTGGCTAACGGGATTTGAGCCTGCGCCGCAGACCTACCTCAACCAAAAACGGTGGCTTGACGACGAAGTCGCAACCACCGCCCTACCCTTCGGGAGAAAAGTGCTATGAGAGGCCCTATAACGTGTTTTCTTAACGGGGGGCTACTCAGGTATTCACCCACGCCCGATTGCGTCTCCTGCGTCGATCTAGACCCCGTGGAGGGCATATGAACCCCAAGGACATCCTGAGCAGGCTTTCCCAAGTGCGGGGACGGGGGGAGTCGTGGACGGCAAGGTGCCCGGCTCACGACGACAAGTCACCCTCGCTAGCGATCCGGTTTAAGCCTGACGGGCGGGTGCTGATGCACTGCTTCGGCGGGTGTTCCGTTGACGAGGTACTCGGGGCGATCGGTCTTGACATCAACGACTTGTTTGATGATGGCCCGGTTCAGCGAGGAGAGCAGATCAAGCCGGCTTTCTACGCAACGGATTTGCTGCGAATTATTTCTGTAGAAAGTTTGATCGTGGCCCTGTCAGCGATCGACATATCTAATGGAAAACCCCTAAGCCCAGACGATCTAGAACGGCTTAAACTAGCGGCAGAGCGAATTTTAGAGGCGACTCGGTATGCTTGACATTGAACAGAAGGCTAGGGACCTAGACGCGGCCCGTAAAGTGCGTCTTGTCAAGTCTGGCGACATTGATATCGAGAAGTGGGCTAAGGCTCAGGACATCGGCCAGCACGTCAAGGATCCGATCGGGTGGTTGCTCGAGATCGCCGAGGATTACGAGCGCCCGGAGCGCAGCGTAAAAATTACGATGCCGTGGCTGAAGACTCACGGTTCGTTTGACTTTCGACCCGGCGAGGTAACCATTTACGCTGGCTCTAACGGCGGCGGTAAGTCTCTGGCAACTGGTCAGATTGCGTTAGGTCTGATCAAGCAGCGTCAGAAAGTCTGCATCGCATCGTTTGAGATGAAACCGAAGCGGACGCTGACGAGGATGCTCCGGCAATTTGCCGGGTTGAACTTTGAGGTTCCGGGGTTCGGTCTCATAGACAAAGTTGCAAAGGCCTGTGTGGACCTCTCTGTTTGGTCCGAGGGTTATCTATGGCTGTACGACCAGCAGGGGTCTGTGAACGCGAGGCAGGTTGTGGCGATGGCCCGGTACTGCGCTGTAGAACTCGGGATACAGCACGTCTTCATTGACAGCCTGATGAAGTGCGTAAGTGCTGAGGACTCATACAACGAGCAGAAGGGTTTTGTCGATGAACTCTGCGCAGTGGCCAGAGATCACAATATCCACATTCATCTTGTCCATCACATCCGCAAGGCATCGAGTGAGGAGGTGATGCCCAACAAGATGGATATCAAAGGATCCGGCTCTATAACGGATCAGGTGGACAACGTCTTCATCTGGTGGAGAAACAAGAAGAAGGAGCGAATGATTCAGGCGGGAGACAGCGCCGAGGGCCTCGCACCGGATGCGATCTTGATGTGTGAGAAGCAGAGAAACGGAGAGGGCGAGGAGTGGTACACGCTCTTCTATGACCGTGAGAGTCAGCAGTACGTCGAAGTCATAAACGCAGGAGCAATGACGTGGAATTAACTTTACCGTGGCCGCCAAGTTTGAACACTTACTGGCGGACTTTTCAGGGGCGGATGATTTTGTCGGAGAAGGGCAGGTTGTACCGGCAGTCCGTAATGGAGCAGTGCCTGCTGCAGCGGGTGGATACGTTCACTGGCCCGATCAGGATGGAGATCGTGGCCTTCCGTCCGGACAACCGCAAGAGAGATCTAGATAACCTTCTCAAGGCCGTGCTCGACGGAATGGCGAAGGCTTTGATTTACGAGGACGACTCGCAGATCCGGGACTTGAGGATTCGGTGGGGCGAAACGATTGGCGGGATGTTGAAGGTCAAGATTGAGGAGATGACGTGATTGATCCTAACGATGCTGTCGAGTTTATTTTCAAACAGGGGAAGGTCTACGCGAAGGCGAAGGCGGAGCGGATCTACCTCGAAGAGTACCGCAAGAGCTTGAAGGCGATCCTGATGAAGGGAAGCCTTGAGAGCGCGGTCAACGCGCAGGAGAGGGATGCGTACAGTCATCCCCAGTACATCACGCTGCTGGAGGGATTGAGAGCAGCGGTGGAGACAGAAGAGGAAGTGCGCTGGGCATTGGTCGCCGCCCAAGCGCGTGTAGAGGTTTGGCGATCGCAAGAGGCGTCATCACGCCATGAAATGAGGGCTACGTTATGAAGATTCAGCAATGGAGAGAATGGTGGTCGAAGGCTTGCGGAAGCGCATCGGTTGGGACTTACGACACGCGGGAGGCGCTCGTCTTTGATGGTTGGTCTGCTGGTTGGGATGCCGCGGAGGCTCAATCTCAACTTGAGATCATGCACCTCAAGGCTCAACTGTTGAGGGTCGGGAACCATGAAGGAGCCTACAAAGCAGCCTTCTTGGCTGGCCAGATGTCTAGACCGGTCAAGACTTTTTCCGGCGGTAAGCCAAATTATGTGATTCCGCAGGAGACAAAGGGTTCCGCACAAGTGAGCCCGGCGGAGTTCATCCATATTGTCGAAGGGAAAGAAGACCTAACCGGCAACCCAATCATTTGGTCCCAGTGGCCAACGAAGGAGAAGGAATGACCCACAACTGCCAGCAGTGCCGAGTGAATCCTGCAAGCCACAAGGTTCCAACGTCAAACGGGAAGGGATTCCGTTGGAAGTGTGAGTCTTGCTTCAAACGACTAGCCCCGAGTGGGTTCAAGGACAAAATAGCATGAACAGAGAAGACATCATCCGCATGGCGAGGGAGGCGCGGATGCCGTACTTTTACGGAACTTGGGAAATTGCCAACCTTGACGGTCTTGAACGGTTTGCCGCATTAGTGGCCGCGCATGAGCGGGAGGAGTGTTTGAAACTGGTAGCCGAACAAATTCACAACATGAGCGTTCTTGATAGTTACCCCGAAAAATCAGGAGCAATTTACCTCGCCACAATAAATATCCGCGTAAGGGGAGAGAAATGATTCGAGAAACGTACACAGTCCTTTGGGGCGGCGTTGAAAAACCACAGAAGTCAATCGGCATCCGAACATCCGGCCATTTCATCGAGTTCACTGGCGGGGGCGACTTTCAGATGATTGTCCGGAACGAACTTGTGACAGATGATGGCCGAACAGTCGGAGAGCGTCAGCGAGCAGAACTTCACGCAATGCTGGACCATTGGCTTGACGGAACATGGGGTAACCATGACTGACCGCGAATTAATGGATAAGGCTTGGGATTATTTGGCGGCCTATACCGTGGGGGAGCGACCAAACGCTTCAGAAGTTAACGATTTGATTGCTGTCATAGAAGACAGGATGAATCAACCAGTAGGGTTTATGGATTCAAAACTCAATCCAATCAAACGCCAGTGGGTCGGGCTGGATGATGAGGAGTACCAGACCATCCTTGGCCAGCTAGGTGACGGCGGCCTGCTAGCGTTTTACATACTGATCGAATCAAAGCTGAAGGAGAAGAACACATGAACGACGAATATAAAAAAACCAAAAAACCCGGACCCAAACTCAAAAGATCTGAGACTTGCACGATAAGGCTTGATTTGTCTACGAAGGCCGATGCAATAGAGGCCGCATGGCAGTCAAGACGAACTTTATCTTCTTGGATTGAGTACATTATTATAGAAAGGTTGGCACAGGAGAAATTTAAATGATCGTCGGTGGCAAAATCATCAAGGACTGGGACAAGTCTCAGATCTCAACGGCCTATCAGAAGCCGAATCAGTTCCGCATCATCACTTGGGATATGGGCAGAATTCAGAGTTGGTTGCTTGGTCAGAAGCCGCTGGCTCGCAACCTGATCGAGAGGGCGATCCGATGAGACGAATCATCTGCTGGTTATTCGGCCACAAGAACGTCATCAGTTGCATTGATGCGCACTATCGTTACACCCATGACAGGTGCCAACGGTGCGGCGCTAATCTACCGGTTGGACAACACAAATTCTATGAGGATTGGTCATGAGCGGAGGATATTTTGGATGGAAGCAGTTTGAGTTGCAAAAGATGGCAGATGCGATTGAGCAGATAGCTTTAGACAACGCAAAAGAAGACTGGGACGAAAAGTACAGCGCGGAAACAGTTGACGAGCTACACGAGGCCATCAGACTCCTGCGTCGGGCGTACATCTATGTTCAACGGATCGACTGGCTTTGTTCTAGTGACGACACCGAAATTGATTTTCACAAGCGCCTGCATAAACAACTGAAGGATCAAGATGTTTAATCGATACGACGACGTTTACAGCGGCGAATTTTTGGGTTCGTTGATGGACCATATCAAGGAGTATGGCTATGACTTCCTTGCCTTTTTGGTGGGGGACGGGCAATGAGAGACGAAGTAGTTGAGGCTCTGCGTAACGCAGGTGAGCTAACTCTGCCGCAGATCAAGGTGACGGGAAATCGGAGGGCTCTCGTGAATTTGATGACGAAGATGTGTGCAGAGGGTCAACTACATCGGCGGATGGTGTCGGGGCCGAAAGGAGATATGTGGGCATACATCGCGGTAGATACATCGGGCCCGTATCTGCGGGGGGAGCCTGACTACTGCTATCACTTACGGACGCTAGGTAAAGATTTAACAGAAGGAGAGAGCGATGCTTGCGTATTGGTTTAGGTTTGTGAATGATGACGGCGAGCCAACTGGGTACATGGGTTTGGTTAGCGGGTACAGTCATGACGACATTTACTTACAGATTGACGAGTTTGGTGACCCCGGCAGAGTTGAGATACAGACAGCAAAATTAGGTGGAGTCTGTTGGAAAGAAACGCCGTGGGAAGAAACTTGCACCGGAGAAGAGGTTGACCGCACCGAGCTTGAAATTACCGAGATGGTTCCAAATCAGTTTGAGTCAAAGGGGTGGAGGAAACCGAAGTGGCAGAATTCTGAAGAAGAGTTTACAAAAACTTTTCTTCGGGTTCATACCGGGTCAGAGTCAATTTGACTAACGAAGAGAAGCGCCACCTCAACCGGGTGGCGTCTTTAGGTTGTATGGTGTGCCGCAGGCTCCACGGTCCCCACGATCCGGGGCCTGTGGAGATCCATCACAAACGGGCCGGGACAGGGGCTGGGAGGCGTGCCAGTCACTTCGACGCATTCGGTCTATGCGTAGAGCACCACCGCGGGAATACGGGCGTACACGGGCTGGGGACTAAGGGATTCGTCAAACATTACGGATTCGACGAGGCCGATCTGCTGCAGGACGTGCGCGATCTACTAGGGGAAACCCTAGGTTAGTAATATTTTTGCTGAAATCTCACACAAAAGATTTTAGACGGGGTACTATCTGTTCATGCACTGCGCTTC
>Ga0304730_1002610_pt1 | contig 12747 bp, 7 predicted proteins | sample M_130628_MF_Meta_FD_190474 | JGI IMG/M metagenome (GOLD analysis project Ga0304730, IMG submission 190474) | Freshwater microbial communities from Lake Montjoie, Canada to study carbon cycling - M_130628_MF_MetaG (v2) (version 2) | ecosystem: Environmental > Aquatic > Freshwater > Lake | place...
GTAGCATCTTGAAGGACTGTTCGGCCGTGGCCTTCAGGCCGATGGCTTCGAAACTGTGATGGACGCCGCCGCTGGTCAGTTCCATGACCTGAGCCACGGCGTCGCCGTCATTGGCATTGACCACATCGGTGGCCCCAAAGCTCTTGGCCAGTTCCAGCTTGGAGGGGAACCGGTCAACCGCGATGATCCGTCCGGCTCCGGCAATGGCCGCGCCATTGATGGCCGCTAGACCCACGCCGCCGCAGCCGATCACGGCTACGGTCTCACCGGCGCGCACATTGGAGGTGTGGATCACAGCCCCCACGCCCGTCGTCACCGAACAGCCGATCAGGGCGGCCACATCCAGCGGCATATCCTTGCGGATGGAGACGCAGGCATGTTCGTGGATCAGCATCTGCTCGGCAAAGGAGGAGAGGTTGAGGAACTGGTTCATGTTGCCGGGGCGCTGCGGGGTGACCTCTTCGCAAAGGCGCGGCTCTTGGCCTGCACTTCGCTTGGTCTCAGGGCTGACGCAAAGCGACATCCGCCCCGTCAGGCAGGATTCGCAGTGACCGCAATAGGCCGACAGACAGGTGATGACATGGTCGCCGACCTTGACGGTGCGAACCTCAGAACCGATCTGCTCAACGACACCAGCGCTCTCATGGCCGAGCACGGCGGGGAGGGGGAAGGGATAGGAGCCTTCGATGAAGTGCAGGTCCGAATGGCAGACGCCTGCGGCAGCGGTGCGGATCAGCACCTCGTGCGGCCCCGGCTTGCCGATCTTGACCTGCTCGATGAGGAGGGGGCTGCCCACCTGACGTAAAACAGCGGCCTTCATGATGCTCTCCTACCCGTTTCCATATGGCTGTCTCATGCAGCGTAAAAACAGAAGAGCATGGGCAGGGGGCTTGCTGTCAAGGCGAAGGACGGCTTAAGCCCTAGGAAAAGACCACCGTCTTGCGGCCATTGACCACGATGCGGCGCTCGACATGCCACAGCACCGCGCGAGCGAGGACGTTACACTCGACGTCGCGGCCAATCTCGACCAGATCGTCGGGCGTATCGCCATGATCGACGCGCTGCACGCCCTGCTCGATGATCGGACCCTCATCAAGGTCGGTGGTCACATAGTGGGCCGTGGCCCCAATGATCTTGACCCCCCGCTCGAAGGCCTGATGGTAGGGCTTTGCGCCCTTGAAGCTGGGCAGGAACGAGTGGTGGATATTAATGCAGCGTCCCGACAGGGCGCGGCAGAGGTCCGGCGATAGAATCTGCATATAGCGGGCCAAAACCACCAGATCGACGTCGAGATCCTTGACCAGTCCCAAGAAGGCGGCCTCTTGCTCGGCCTTGCTGTCCTTGGTCACGGGCAGATGGAAATAGGGGATGCCGCTCCATTCGACGAAGGAGCGCATATCGTCGTGGTTGGAGACCACGCCAACAATATCGACCGGCAAGATGCCACTGCGCCAGCGGTGCAGCAGGTCATAGAGACAGTGGCCGAACTTGGAGACAGCGATCAGCACCTTGGGCTTGATGCTGGCGTCGAACAGTTCCCACTCCATATTGAAGCGGCGGGCAATCAGGTCAAAGCCCTTACGCAGCGCTTCGAGCGGCGGCATGTCATCGCCGTCCTGGCGAAAGACCGTGCGCATGTAGAATTGATCGGTCATGCGCTCGTTGAAGTGATTGGACTCCAAGATCGAGGCATCATTGTCTGCCAGAAAACCTGAAACAGCAGCGACGACGCCCTTACGATCGGGGCATTTGAGGATCAGGATGAACTGGTCCTTATCGGCAGTTGCGGGTGTCGTGGTCATCTTGTCCGGGCCTTTAGCAAAGCAAAAACAGCGTCAAGGGCGTCTATAGCCCAAAAATTATGCGCCAGACGACGGCACAGAGGCCATTTTAGCGAATATAATTTTTGTGGTTATTGATATAATTTTTATGCGATGCCGAGCCGCTCAACGCCTGTATGAGATGAACCCCAGCCAAAAGGATGATCCTTCGCCATGCAGCGCTACTCGGCCCTTAGCCTGTTAAGCGGCGGGCTCAATGGTCAAAAGTCTTGGCAGAGGGCCTGGCGCGATCCAGCCCCCAAGTCCCACTATGACGTCATCATCATTGGCGGCGGCGGCCATGGTCTGGCGACGGCCTACTATCTGGCCAAGGTGCACGGCATCCGTAATGTCGCGGTTTTGGAACGCAGTTGGATCGGCGGCGGCAATACGGGTCGCAACACCACCATCGTGCGCTCCAACTATCGCCAACCAGCCCTGCACAATCTGTTCGAGTTCTCGCTCAAGCTCTGGGAGGGGATGAGCGACGACCTCAACTACAATGTCATGTTCAGCCAGCGCGGGGCCATGTTCCTGGGCCATTCCGACAGCGACATGATCCGTCTGGCCGAGCGCGGCGATGCCATGCGTGCGGCAGGCATTGATGCTGAATTCATGACCATGGATCAGCTCCGCAAAAAGCTGCCCCTGCTCGACCTGTCAGACAAGGCCCGCTATCCCATCGTTGGGGCCTTGAACCAGCCGCGCGGCGGCACGGCCCGGCACGATGCCGTGGCCTGGGGCTATGCACGGGCGGCCGATGCGCTGGGCGTCGATGTGATCCAGAACTGCGAAGTGCTCGGCATGGACATGGTGGGCGGCCGGGTCACGGGCGTTCAGACCACGCGCGGCACCATCGGCGCGGACCGGGTCGGGATCTGCGTGGCGGGCAATTCCGGTCAGGTCGCGGCCATGGCGGACCTGCGCCTTCCCATCGAATCGCACCTGTTGCAGGCCTTTGTCTCTGAGCCGGTCAAACCCATGGTCGACATGGTCATCATGTCCCAGTCGATCCATGCCTATGTCAGCCAGTCGGACAAGGGCGAGATCGTCATGGGCGGCGATCCAGACCTCTATCCGACCTATTCCCAGCGCGGGCGCCCCGACCGGATCGAGGGCGTGGCCGGTCAGTGCATCGCGCTCTTCCCCGCCCTGTCGCGCCTTCGGATGCTGCGCTCTTGGGCAGGCACGACCGATATGAGTTTTGATGGATCACCGATCATTGGCACCACGCCGGTCGAGGGCCTCTATCTCAATGGCGGCTGGTGCTACGGCGGTTTTAAGGCTACCCCGGCCTCGGGCTGGACCTACGCCCACACCTTGGCCAAGGGCGAGCCGCACGCGCTCAATGCGCCCTTTAGCCTAGACCGGTTCGAGACCGGCGCGACCATTGATGAGACCGGTGCCGGTCCCATGCCGCATCACCGTTGAGGCCCCCATGCTGTTGATTGCCTGCCCCAACTGCGGACCCCGTGCCCAGGCCGAGTTTACCTTCGAGCGCCCCTTGGCCTCGATTGTGACGCCGACCGAGACCTTGCCGGACCTGATCCAAAAGCTGTTCACGCGTGAAAATCCGCGCGGCCCCTCTTGGGAACTGTGGTGCCACACCTATGGCTGCGCAGGCTGGCTCAAGGTCCATCGCGACACCCATAATCACCAGATCAGCGCGGTCCTTCCCGTCGACATGGAAACCCCCTCATGAGCGGCCCAACGCGCCTTGCCGATGGCGGCCTCATTGACCGCACGCGCCCCGTTCGCTTCGTCTTTGATGGCCAGACCTATCAGGGCTATGGCGGAGACAGCCTCGCCTCGGCCTTGCTGGCCAATGGCGTGGTCCTCTTTGGCCGCAGCTTCAAATATCACCGCCCGCGCGGGGTGATGGCCGCCGGGATCGAAGAGCCCAGCGCCTTGGTGCAGGCCGGATCAGGCGGGCGTTATGAACCCAATAGCCGCGCCACCGATGTCTTTATCTATGACGGTTTGCAGAGCCAAAGCCAGAACCGCTGGCCGAGCCTTAGCTTCGATCTCGGCGGTCTCAATAGCCTGATTTCGCCCTTCATTCCGGCCGGGTTCTATTACAAGACCTTCTTTGGCGGGCCAAAGCTTTGGCTGCTCTATGAACATCTGATCCGCCAGATGGCCGGTCTCGGTATGCCGCCGACCAAGGCCGATGCGGATATCTATGAGCACCGCGCCGCCTTCTGTGACGTGCTGGTTGTCGGTTCTGGTCCTGCAGGCCTCGCCGCAGCCCTGTCGGCCAGCGCGGCAGGCTCGCGGGTGATCTTGGCCGAGCAGGATGAGCGCCTCGGCGGCTCGCTCCTGACCGACCCAGCGACGATCGATGGCCTGTCGTCTGACCAGTGGATCGCCAAGGCGCGCGAGACCTTGATCGCGGCGGGCGGGCGCATCCTGACCCGCACCACGGCAGCGGGCTATTATGATCACGACCTAGTCAACCTCGTTGAGCGCCTGACCGAGCCGGGCCAAACCCCCGGCCCCGATGGTCTGGCCCAGCGGCTGTGGCGCGTGCGGGCAGCCAAGGTGATCCTCGCCACCGGCGCGTTCGAGCGGCCCCGTCTGTTCGAAGGCAACGACCTTCCCGGTGTCATGCTGTCGGGCGCGGTACGGACCTATCTGCGCCGCTATGGCGTGCGGGCCGGATCGCGAGCCGTTATTACGACCGACAATGACGATGCTTACCGCACCGCTCTGGCCTTGGCCGAGGCTGGCGCGTCAATAGCTGCCATCCTCGACAGCCGTCCTGCCGATGGGCCCCGCAGTGCCTTGGTCCAAAAGGCCATGGGACAGCTGCCCGTCCATTTTGGCGCCAAGCTGATCGCGGCCAAGGGCTCGGCCACGGGCCTCAAGGGGGCCAGCGCCCTGATTGGTGGTAAGGTCACGGCGCTGGACTGCGACCTGATCGCGGTCTCGGGCGGCTTCTCGCCGGTGGTCCATCTGCATATGCAGGCAGGCGGCACCTTAGCGTGGGACGAGCTGTCCGGATCCTTCAGCCCAGACCTGACCCGGCAAAATCAAACCACGGTCGGGGCTGCTGCCGGAGCTGATGGCCTGAGCGCCACCCTACTGAGTGGCTGGACTAAGGCCTCATCCAAGCCCAAGGCAAATGCCGCGCCGACCTGCACCGCTGATGACGACGTGGCCCTGAACATCATCGCCGACTGGGAGCCTGCACCTCAGGCCAGCCTCAAGAAGGCCTTTGTCGACTATCAAAACGACGTCACCGCCGCCGATCTCGATCTGGCCTGGCGCGAGGGCTATCGTTCGGTGGAGCATCTCAAGCGCTATACGACCTTGGGCATGGCCACCGATCAGGGCAAGACCAGCAATCTGGTGGGCCTGGCGCGTCTGGCCAAGTCTGAAGGACGGCCTGTGCCCTCCGTCGGCCTGACCACCTTCCGCCCACCCTATACGCCCGTGACCTTGGGCGTGCTGGCGGCTGAGGCGACCGGCGCCCATCTGGATCCGCGCCGTCGTCCGGTGCTTTACAACACCCACACTGGCGAGCAGCCCATCTGGCAACCGGTCGGCTATTGGCACCGCCCCCGCGCCTATCCGCTGGGCGCAGAAAACCTGCATCAGGCCGCCCATCGCGAGTCCTTGACTGTCCGCACCAAGGTCGGGGTCACAGACGTCTCGACACTCGGCAAGTTCGATGTGTCGGGTCCAGATTCGGCCACCTTCCTAGAGCTGATCTGCGCCACCACGGTGGGTAAGCTGGCTGTGGGCCGGGGTCGTTACACGATCATGCTGCGCGAAGATGGAATGGTCATGGATGACGGAACGGTCTGGCGCACGGAGGAAAACCGCTTCCTCCTGACCAGCTCGACCGGCGGGGCCGACCGCATGGCCGCGCACCTGTCCTATGTCCGCAAGGTCATTGCGCCGCAGTTGAAGGTCTCTGTGGCCAATGTGCAGGAACATTGGGCCGCCGTTGCTGTCGCAGGACCGTTGGCCAAGGATGTCGTCGCCGCTGTGCTGCCCCAGATGGCCGTCCCGCGTCACATGTCCCTAGACCGGGACGAACTGGCTGGGGTTCCCACCTTAACCCTAGCGGCCAGCTATAGCGGTGAGCGGGCCTTTGAAATCTATGCCCCATCGGATCAGATCGCTCCGGTCTGGGCCGCGATTGCTAAGGCGGCGCGCGATGTCGGCGGCTGTCTCTATGGCCTCGAAGCCCTTGAGATCCTGCGCATCGAAAAGGGCCATATCGTCGTTGGCGGCGAAATTGATGGCCGGGCCTCGCCTCATGATCTGGGCCTAAGCAAGATGCTTCGGCCCGCCGGTGGATATATTGGCCACACGGCGCTGCAGCGGCCTGCCTTTGCAGAGCCGGGCCGTCTTCAGATGGTCGGGTTTGAGGCTGTTGATGGCTCTGCCATTCCCGAAGGCTCGATGGTGTTGACTGCGCCCAACACCTTGCCCGTGGGCCATGTGACGGCTGCGGGTCTGAACGTGATCAAGGGCGGGTCCATTGCCTTGGGCTTCCTGCGCGACGGCTTTAGCCGTACGGGCGAGAGCCTGATCGCCTGGTCCCCGACCCGCAATCAGACGGCCAAGGTCAAGGTGACTGCGCCGGTATTCTATGACGTGGCCGGAGTGCAGTACCGTGACTAACGCCGCCCATCCTGATCTTGTCACCCTTCAGACGCCCGAGCCTTCGCGTTTGCTGCGGTTTGAAATCTGGTCTGGCCATAAGGCCGCGCAGGCCCGTTTGGCGAAGGCGCTCGGCGGTGCCCTGCCCGGTGTCTGCAAGAGCGCCGACCTTGGCGCGGCCCGGCTGATCTGGGTCGAGCAGAACACGTGGCTGGTGCGGACCAGTCCGGCGGACGGTGACCAGACCCTGGCGACCTTGACGGCCGCCTTGGGCAAGGATGGATCAGCGACTGATATGTCTGGAGCGCTTCGCCGTCTGCGGATCAGTGGCCCAGCTTGGCGGACCCTCTTGACCATCGGCGGTGTGTTTGACGCGGAAAGCCCGACCTTCGCGCCGGGCTGCATGGCCGGAACCATCGTTGCCCACTCGCCGGTGCGATATGATGTGATCAGCGACGATTGCGTCGATGCCTACACCCCGCCAAGCTACGCCCCAGACCTGTTCGGATTCTGGTGCGAAGCGGCAGAGCGTTTGGCCAAGGCCCAATAGGGCCAGCCCATTTAGGCAGGCTGAACGCCAGACTCGTGAAGCCATTCCAAGATCTTTTGCTTGGGCATGGCACCGACCTTCATCGAAGCCATCTGGCCATCGCGGAACAGCATCATGGTCGGAATGCCGCGCACGCCATAGCGTGAAGGGGTGGTCGGGCTGTCTTCGATATTGAGCTTGGCGATGGTAACAAAACCGGACAGCTCTTCGGAGATCTGTTCTAGCGCTGGCGCGATCTGCTTGCAGGGGCCGCACCATTCGGCCCAAAAATCGACCAGAACGGGCAGTTCAGCCTGCAAAACCGCTTGTTCGAAGGTCTCGTCGGTAATCTTGACCGTGCTCATAAGTTCGTTCCTCAACTGCGCGTCCGACTCAAGCGGTCTCGCGTCTCCATGTTGCTCTTCATTTTGCATGTAGGTCCATTGCTGTCACGGTTCAATGGTTCTTCAGGCCCTCAAGGGTTTGGGCAACCAGATCGTTTGGCACAGGCATTAATTTGGGCCCGTCGGTCCAGACCAGCGCCGCCTCGACGGCCCGTCCGGGGAACACCTCGCGCAGGACCGCCACATAGACCGCCATCTGGACCAGATAGGCCCGGTCGGCCCCGTCGATGGTCGCGGGCGCAGGGCGATTGGTCTTGTAGTCCACCACCAGGACCCGCTCGGCGGAGACCACCAGCCGGTCGACCCGGCCCGATATTGCGAGATTTTCCGGCAGTCCCTCGGCCCGGCCTGCAATGGCCACTTCTGGGCGAGAACCGGGGCCAAAGACGGCGGCAAATTGAGGATCGGTCAGGACCGCTAGCGCAGCCTTGGTCATTTCCAGCCGTTGGGCTTCGGTCAGATCGCGCTCGCGGGCAAGAATACGCTCAGCCCCGGCTTCGAACTGTTCGGGTGGCAGGTCGGGCAGGACCTGCAACAGCTTATGGATCAGGTCGCCGCGCCGATAGCGCCCAAGCCCGCCCAATGTCGCCAGCGGCGAGGGGGCTGGGCCCTTCTCCGATTCCGCCAAGGTCGAGGGCGAGGCATAGCGGGTTCCGATGGCCTCCTGTTTGGCAAGGGCTCGCGCCCAAGCGGGCAGCACCGATGCGGTCTCCAAGACCGTATCGCTGCGGGCTGCAAGCACCGGGTCGGCCCCGAACCGGCGCAAGTTCGCTTCCAGAAAAGGTACGTCCCGAACCTGATCGGCAATGGCCGGCTTGTTCAACGCCCGCTCAACATAGTCATACCAACTGCCGACCTTGTAGTGAGGCTTGCCCGGCTCGACACCGCAGACCACCAGCCGGTCCCGTGCCCTTGTCAGGGCGACATAGAGCAGGCGCAGGCTCTCATGGTCCGAGGCGTTAGCGCGCAGAAGCCGCGCCTCTGCGGTCGGTTCGATATCGTTGATCTTTTTAGGAGCCCAATAGAAGGCACCGTCTGCATCCTGCATCAGGTTGGTGCCTTGGGCCGAGGACTTGGTCGCCGTATCGGGCAGATAGACGATGGGGGCTTCCAAGCCCTTGGCACCGTGGGCGGTCATGACCCGCACCTCGCCCTTGCCATCCTCCTGCTCGCGTTTCACGTCGATCTCGAGGGCGGCCATATCGGCGACGAACTGTTCCAGATCGTGCACACCCCGCGCCTCGGCCGCTAAGGCTTGGGCGAGGAAAGCGTCCAGCGCCTCTTCGGCCTCTTTGCCCAGACGGCTGAGCAGGCGCTCACGCATGGACCGGCCGTTGCCATCCAATCGGCTCATCACCTTGGCGTAAAAATCAAAGGGAGAGGCGGCCCCAGCCGTTTGCCTTGCCCATCCGAAGAACTGCCGCGCGGCCAGCCATTCAGGACGCTCATCGCCCCGCGCGGTCAGGGCTGCCCACAGTCCACCCCGCCGGTCATGGGCCAGATCATAGAGCGAGGTCTCGTCCACATCGCAGAAGGGCGAGCGCAAAAGGGCCGCGAGCATCAACTGGTCATCTGTGAACAGACAAAATTGCGCCAGACCCAATAGGTCCTTGAACACGACATGCTCTGACAGTTTCAGCCGGTCTGCCCCGCCGACCGGGACGCCCTCGCGCTTGAGGGCGCGGATGATCTCTTGGAACAGGACCCCGCGTCGGCGAACCAGAATGAGGAAATCGCCATAGCTTGCGGGTCGCAAGCCGCCGGTCTTGGACTCGCGATCCTGAACAGCATCGCCCCGCTGGACCTGCGCCTTGATGTCAGTGGCGATCTGTTGAGCCAGAATCTTGTTGGCGCTCTTTTCCGGCTCGGCATCGACCGGTTTCCACGGGTCGATCTCTGGCTTGGGCGGGTTCTGAACCAGAGGCCAGAGGTCTACGGCCCCAAAGCCTGCGGGGCGGCGTGCCAGATGGCTGATGACATTGAGCGGGCCCTCGCCATCGGCCTGCGGTGGGCTGAGGCCAAGCCGCGCCTCTGGATCGAGGAACACGCTGTCAACAAAGCTGAGCACCTCTGGCGTCGAGCGCCAGCTTTCCGCCAGAGACACCGCCTTGAACTGGCGATCAACCTCTTCGATCAGGGTTTGGAAATGCTGACTTTCCGCCAGAAGGCGGGCGGGATCGGCGCCTTGGAACGAAAAGATCGACTGTTTCTCATCCCCAACGGCAAAGACCGTCCGGTCGTCATGGCCTTCGCCGCGCAACCGTCCGGCCCCGACAAAGAACTCTGCGGTCAGGGCACGGATAATATTCCATTGGTCCGGCGCCGTGTCCTGCGCCTCATCGACCAGCACATGGTCAATGCCGCCGTCGAGCTTGTAGAGCACCCAAGCCGCGTCCGACCGCTCCGTCAAAAGCTCCAGCGTCTTGACGATCAGGTCCCCGAAATCCAACGCGCCATGCAGGGCCTTATAGGCCTCATAGGCGGTCACATAGGCGTGGGCGAGGGTCAGCACATGGATCGTGTCCTGCGCCACCTTGGCCTTGCCCAGCAGGGCTCGCACATCGCCTAGCCGGTTCTGCTCCGCGCGTAAAAAGTCCTTTGCCCATGGCACGACCTTTGCGGTCCCTAGGGTCTTGAGTGGGGTTTCGTCGGTCTTGGTGCTCAAGCAGGCCCAGACCTCCGCCAAGGACGAGTCGGCATTGACCCCCTTCAGGGCTACACCGAGCGAGAGGTCCGTTTTCTGGCCACAGGTTAAAACTGCATCGGCAGCCCCATACCATTGCGTCCAATTGATCGCTTCCAGGGCCTCCATCTCAATGGCAGCGACATCAGGCACAGAACCGAAACCGCAATTGCACCAAATGCGATCTTCGAGATGCTCATAGCCATCTTCAGCAGATATGAAGGCTGAGATATCCCGCCGCCGTGCCTCGAAATCAGCGAACAGCATGCCAAAACGCTCATAGTCGAGATCGACCGAGAGCTGGTCAAAGGCTCGGCCAACGGCCCCATCGGGGTGATTATAGGCATATTCTGAAAGCCTATCGCGCGCCTCCCGCGAGGTTTTGACCGCAGCGGAATCTTCCAGCACCACAAAGCCGGGGGAGACGCCCGCCTCAAGGGGGAACCGGCGCAGGAGCTTTTCGCAAAAGGCGTGGATGGTCTGAATCTTGAGGCCACCGGGCGTTTCGAGGGCTTGGGCGAACAGGCGCCGGGCCTTGGACAGGTCCTCGGGCGCCTCCCCCAGTCCAGCCAGCGCCTCTGCCAGCGCCTCATCGGCCATGACCGCCCAACTGCCGAGGGTCTGGAACAAGCGGCGCTGCATTTCGGCGGCTGCGGCCTTGGTAAAGGTCAGGCAAAGGATGGTTTCAGGCCGAGCGCCGCGCAGCAAGAGCCGCGCCACGCGGCCGACCAGCGTCGAGGTCTTTCCCGATCCAGCATTGGCGGTGACGAAGGCTGAGACCGAGGGGTCATTGGCCTGAAGCTGCGGGTTTGGGCTAACGGCAGGGCTCATTCTGGGGCTCCGCCTTCATCACCGCCGCCGATCACATGCCACTCCCAAAGGCGCGCTAGATGGTCGTAATCGCCGACGAACTTGCCGATATATTGAGGCGTAGCCCAGGAGGGATAGCCGGTATGCGGATCGTCATATTCCGCCACCTTATCCTTGAGGCGCTCGAGCGCCTTTTCGGTTTCCTGCTCGGCATCTTGGTCATCAACGACGATAGATTCTTTACCGGGGGGCCGTCCGCCCGAGACCTTCACATAGACCATTTGGCGCGGCAGGGCGGGTCCGACATCGGTGAAACCGCCGCCCGCAATGATCGCCGCCGTCAGGGTTAGTTGCGGCGAGAGGCCTGCAAGGACCTGTTTTTTCGTGGGCGGCGTTCCGGTCTTGAAGTCCAGCACATCGGCGCGGTGGTTTCGCACCTCGATCCGGTCGGCCTTGGCCGTGACCGTGAAGTCGCCAGCGTCCGAGGCGAAGGTCAGTTTGCCGGTCTGCTCAACCACCAACTGGGCCCCATCCCGGCGCCGGCGTTCAAAGGCGATGACCCAAGGGGCGACATTCTTGGCCAAGGCCCGCTCACGGGTCATGCGAGCCAGCGGCATGCCGGCCTCGGTTAGGGCCTCGACCAGACAGTCGGCAAACTTCTCTTCGGCTTGGTCGGGCAAGACCGGGCCGTATCGTTCAAAGAAGGTCTCGAAAGCATCGTGGATGGCCGTGCCGCGCGCGCGGGCCTCGATGGGCTCGTTGGGCCGCTCCAGCGGCTTGAGGTCCAAAATGCGGCGGGCATAGACCGCATAGGGGTCGCGCACCCATCGCTCGATCTGGGTGACGGCCATCTGACGCGGACGCACCGCGACCGGTGGCTTGGGATTGGGCCGAGGGGCGGGGCTATAGGCTTGGCGCGGGGCATCAAGTGCGCGAACCCAGTCCAAAACTTCAGGCCGGTCCGGGATGGTTTGGTCCGCACCCTTGGCCAAGGTTTCCAATCGCCAGAGCCATCGAGACGCCACAGCAGGGGCACCGCCGCGTCTTTCGCTATGGAGCAAGATCACCTCGCCTGCGCAGGCGGCTTGGGCAAAATCGTGGGCCGACAGACCAATCCGGCGCTCTGGCGGCGGCAGGCCCAGCGCCTTGCGCATGGGCCGCGAGAGGAACGGATCGGTGGGAGCAGCCTGCGGCCAGACCCCCTCTTCCAGACCGGCCAAGATCAGCCGATCTGCCCGCACCAGACGAGCCTCAATGGCCCCAAGGATGCGCAGGCGCGGATGGGTGGCACCGCCCGTGCGGACCGTCTCGTCGGCCAGCAAGCGCTCGATCAGGGCTACGGACTGTTTGGCCGTGACTATTGGCAGGCCGTCGCTTTCGCGGATCAGATTGGCCAGCAAACCCGCTGCCGCCTCACCCGTCGCCCCGGCCCACACCGTACTCGGTGTCGTTGGATCATCCGTAAGCTGATCAATGGCATGGACCAGAGCTTCAACGGCCTGCGATAGGCTCGCCGCCTCGTCGTCCTTGAACGGTGCCGCTGCCTGTTCCAGAGCCAGATTCAACCGCTGGAGCAGGTCCTGCGCCCGGTCCGCGCGCTGGCGTCGGCGTTCATCGGCCTCTGGGTCCGGCTTAAACTCGGGACGTTTGTCGGGTTCGGCGGATTTGGCAATCTTGGCCTCTAGGGCCTCCCAGCTATGGGGATGGGCTCCGCGCAGGGCCAGATGTTCGAGGTCCCGCCGCGCCCGATCATAGGCCTCAGTCTCGAGGCCAAGCCGGACAAACGGCATCTTGAGGAGCGCCAAGAGCTTGACGGGATCGACCTTGGCGCTGGCCAACTGGGCGGTCAGGGCAATGACGATCCCGACCGGTGATCCGGACAGGGGC
>Ga0304730_1002618_pt1 | contig 12714 bp, 12 predicted proteins | sample M_130628_MF_Meta_FD_190474 | JGI IMG/M metagenome (GOLD analysis project Ga0304730, IMG submission 190474) | Freshwater microbial communities from Lake Montjoie, Canada to study carbon cycling - M_130628_MF_MetaG (v2) (version 2) | ecosystem: Environmental > Aquatic > Freshwater > Lake | place...
TTTACCAATTGTTAAAAAGTCTGGCTTTAATCCCTGATCTGCTGTCATGCCACCAGGGCCCACAGAGATTGTGTGGGTTTCATCAATAATCAAAATACTTCCATACTTCTTTGCCAGCTCTTGCACAGCCACTAAATAACCAGCCTGTGGCAACACAATGCCCACATTTGTCATTGCAGGCTCCATTAAGATCGCTGCAACATCATTATGTGCCAGGGCTTTTTCCATACCCGCAATATCGTTAAATTCAACAACTCTGGTTGTTTGATCAAGTGCAACAGGTGCTCCGATGTTTCCTTCTCTGCTTATGGTGTTGCCACCCTCATCTAGCGTTGCAAAGGTTTCATCTACTGAGCCGTGATAGCAACGATCAATAACAACAATCTTTGATCGCCCGGTAATCATGCGGCTGTAGCGAATGACGTGTCGGTTAGCATCGGTTGCAGAGACAGTGAACTGCCACAGCGGCAATCCAAAGCGTCTAGCAAGCTCTGCAGAGACGATGGAGGCATCTGCAGTGGGAAGCATTGCTGTTATGCCCTTACCTGCTTGTTCTCTAATTGCTGCAACAGTTGCATCCGGTGAGTGACCTGTCATTGACCCTGTGTCACCTAAACAAAAATCTATGTAACTGTTGCCATCAACATCGGTAAAGCGCGCACCTTTAGCGTTATCTATAAAGATTGGATACTGCCCCGGCCACTTAGCCATCCACGACATAGGAACTCCGCCAGGCATGTGTGCCTGGCCCTTCTTAAAGAGCTCTCCAGATTTTGGATGTGTCGCCAAAAAACGAGCATTCTCTATCTCTGTTAAGCGTCTTAACGTATCCCGATTAATCATTGGCAGATCTTATTCCAGCGATTCAAAAACAAATAAAGCTTCGATGTAGTTCTCACCACTTATTCCTAAGTTCTGTGCATCAGGGGGCGCGGTCTGTGGCTCTAAACAAACTCCATCTGAATCTTCACTATAAACAACCCACCACGGTGCATCACACTCAATAGAAATGCGTGCAACATCCTCCCAAACCACAGCAGGGGTGCCCTTAATGCCTGTGAAGGCATCATCCCACGGCGGGGGTGTTGGAGCACTGCGTTTGCCTGTTGGTATGCCATCACTGCCACGAATCAACATCTCTGTTGCATCAAATTCGATTTCGGCGCTTCCCCCACGCTCCAGGTCACGCGCAAACCACGGATGAAAACCTAACCACGCAGGCAGATCACAACCATTGTCATCATATTCAAGTGACCAACGCACTGCATCATCTAATACTTCAATTTTTTGCTCAACAGTTGCGTTGCCATAAGGAGATGGCAAATGAAGGAGAGAGCGACCAGGACCAATCTCTTGCCAGGAAGATATGAGTCCAAACCCATGCAAAGCATGGGGTGGATCAATAGTTGCTGGCAGTTGAATCTGATCCCCTGCGCTATTTGTAATTAAACCTTCTTTAATACGTCCAGCCCATGGCGCCATCGCATACCAACCAGAGGTGTGGACCTGTCCACGAAAAGGAACAGCAAACTCATTTTCTCTCCATTTCAATGAAGTGATGCGCGCACCATTGTCATCATCAATTGCGATCTGAAACTCAGCATCATCAATAAATTGCATTATGCATCCAACGCTTCCACTAATTCATGCCATCGTGGAGGCTGAGCGCCAGCACGTGAAACGGTAATACCTGCAGCTATCGCTGCGCGATCTAGAACTGAGTTAAGTACCTGTCCATGTAATCCTGAAACAGAGTGATTAATGATGCCCTCAACCAGGATTGCACCAACTGTGTCACCAGCACCAACTGTGTCAACGACAGTTACTTTGGCACCATTGACCTCTTCAAAGCCGTGCTCGGTATAACCAATGATGCCGTTAGCACCACGTGTAACAACAACTAGTGAAGCGCCATTAGCGATCCAACCCTTTGCTACATCATCGGCGGAAACATCTGGATAAAGCCAAGAAATATCATCATCTGAAAGCTTGATAACACTTGATATTCCAACCCATTTTTCAACAGCTGCGCGGTATTTATCTCTATCTCCCACCACAGATGAGCGCACATTGGGATCAAAGACAACTGGTGCAAGCTCTGCGCACTTAACCGCCCAATCAAACAAAGTAGTAGATGCTGGCTCAACGATTGTTACAAGGGTGCCAATGTGTAATACAGATGGCTTTAATCTTTCCGGATCTGGCAACCAGGAAGGTGAAAAATCAAAGGTTGCCGTACTATCAATCAGAAACTCATATGAGGCAGAACCAGCAGAATCCAAAGTTACTGTTGCGGTGCAGGTTGGCTTCTCACTAGTTAATGACAATGAGAGCCCCACACCATCTCGTTCTAACTCTTTGCGTGCGCTAACTCCATATGCATCAGTTGATATACCATCAATGAAATCCACATCATGGCCTAAACGAGCAAGTGCCTTTGCTGTGTTCGCCGGTCCTCCGCCAACAACTGGACCGGTTGGCAAAATATCAATTAAAACTTCACCGCACACCCAGATACTCACAGCAGCTCTCCCTTACGTGCTAAGAACTCTGTTAACACTTCCACACCTAACAAATGGTCTTGCACCTGAGGCAATCCACTAATGAGCAAAATACCAACACACCCCATGCCCTTGACGTTTAGTGGCAATCCGCCGCCATGGATTGCATGTGTCTCTTCTGGCAAACCTTTGACTGCATACCAATCAATACCTTGCTCTTCAGCTAGTACTCGTTCAAACATTGTTGAATTACCTGTTGCTATAACAACTCGGGCTTTGCGAGCTATCCATGCATCGTTCTCTGGTGTTGCTCCAGGAAGTGATGCATGAAAGACAGTCCACTCCTTCAACCGCACCTCAACAGCAATTGTTAATCCTCTGGCAAAGCCAAAATCCATCGCGATCTCGCCTATTTCAATCGCCTCTTTTTGCGACAGGGATTCCAGTTCAAGTGTTCTGGACTCTAAAGCCAGCCCTTCACTTGAAAATCCACCTGTTGTAGTCGCCATGTGCGTAATTGTGCCTCATTTAAAGCCACGAGCAAACAGTCGCCTGAACGATAAACCCTAATATTTAGAATCTTTGCGGTAATCCAAAAATTTTACAGGTTGGTACCAAGAAAATACAGAGAAGCGATTGACCTTTGTGGTCAATCCTTTCTTTTGCCCTGCCAATTTAAGGGCTTGAAGTACTCTTTAGCCATGATCACTATCCCAGAATCTGACCTTGTAGTTCATGAACTCTGCCTAGGCAGCAACATCTTCGGTGGCAACGCCACAGAGGCTGAAAGCCACCTAGTTATGGATGCCTACAAAAGCCATGGCGGTAACTTCATTGACACGGCAGATATGTATAACCAGTGGGTTGAGGGGCATGTTGGCGGAGAATCAGAATCTGTAATTGGTTCTTGGATGAAATCTCGAGGCAACAGAGCAGAGATGGTGATTGCAACCAAGGTATCAAAGATGGATCGTCGCCGTGGATTGTCTGCGAAGAACATACTTGCAGCCTGTGAAGAATCATTAGATCGTCTACAAACCGATCACATCGATCTGTATTACAGCCACGAAGATGATGCGACTGTTTCTCTCGAAGAAACTCTTGGTGCCTACGCCCAATTAATTGCAGAAGGCAAGGTCCGCTACATCGCAGCCTCTAACTTCACACCAGCACGCCTACGTGAATCAATGAAGTTTAGTGATGAGAACAACCTGCCTTCCTATATCGCAGTCCAAGATCTCTATAACTTGGTTGATCGCAACAAGTATGAAGGAGAGATGGAAACAACTGTTGCAGAGCTTGGAATTACAAACATTCCTTTCTATGGCATCGCACGCGGCTTCTTAACAGGAAAGTACCGCCCAGGAATTACAGAGGTTGATTCAAAGCGCGCAGCTGGTGCAAGAGAGTATGCAACTGATAAGAACTACGCAGTCCTAACTGCAATGGATGAGATCGCAAAGAATCACAACGCTCCACTTGGTGCAATTGCCCTTGCCTGGCTCCGTGCTCGACCAACTGTGAGTGCCCCAATTGCATCAGCTCGCACAGTGCCGCAGTTAGAAGAGATCATTCAGGTTGTTGAGCTAAGTAGCGCGGAAGTGGAAAAACTAAGCGCTCTTTCTGTGTAAGGCTTGGTTTATCCACAATTTCCTTTGATTGCTGATTTACTACAAATGTAGTAAATTATCCTCATGAGCATGCCAGTAAGAATCGAACCTGATCTATACAACCGCGCTAAAAAAGAAGCAGCCGTTGAACATCGCACTATCGCTGGCCAGATTGAGTTTTGGGCACAAGTGGGTCGAGCATGCATAGATAACCCTGATTTACCCGTTAATTTCGTGATTGATTCATTAGCATCACTTGAGACAGCTGAAAAAGACAAAAAATCATTTAAGCGTCGTGAGATCTAATTGGCCTATCAAGAAAATCAAACAACTCGCTTTTCTCGCTCCTACAAAAAACTCTTTAAGCGTGAGCTGGAATCAATTCACGAGGCTATGGATGCCATCGTTAAGAAGCCAGATATAGGCACTGAAAAGATTGGCGATCTCTCAAACTTATTCGTCTATAAGTTCAAAGTTGGCAGATCAGAGTGGTTACTTGGTTACACCTTTAACACCACCAAGAAGATTGTTACCTGGCATTCAATCGGCCAGCATGAAAACTTCTATCGAGAGGTTAAAAAGAGCTAGCCGCTCTTTCCCTGTAATCGCTGGGCCATGGTCACCGCGACCTTGAGCCACTTAGCAACTTGGGCGTCGCTATAGCCATCAGCGTTCATGACATAAAGGCCTGTAAAGGTATCGCCATTGAATTGGTAGAAGCCCAGCAATGTGCGGGCACGAACCCCTGTATCAATAACTGTATGAACAAATACGCGGTTACCATCACTAACAACCCCAGCAGGGATGTTCTTAAAGGTCTTAAAATCATAAGGAACCACACCGCCAGTGGCATCTTTGTAGCCCTTTTCACTCTGGCACTGAGCCAAGACCTTTACTAACTCTTTTTGAGCTGCACTTGCAGCGGCAGCGGAGGAGTACTTAACAACCTCAGTTGATAGGAAAGCAAAAGTTGAACCGACCTTTGTCGCAGCAACTTGTCGGCGCTCAACGCGATCACTTTCAGATGAAAATGTTCCGTTACACAGATCAAGGGATGGATCATCTAGCTTTGTTCCACCACCCATAGGCAGCACAGTCCATTCGCCGCTGAAATCCTCTGCTCTAAAACCCAGCTTTGCAAGCTTTACCTGCTTCTCATCTGACAATGATGGATCACTAATTGCAGGTGCTCGTTCGATCTCTTTAAGGGTTCCAAGAGTCGATGTGATAGATACCAAGCCAATTAAAACAAAGTTACTTCCGCTAACACGGACAACCTTCTTTGTTGCGCCCACATCAACTGTTGCACCGATGCGCATCTTTGCCACTTTACTATCTGTAATTGTTGCAACGGTTTTATTACCAACTGCAACTGTGGCTGCTCCGGCGCCCACCAAAACATCATTCTTGCCAGCAACGGTAAGAGAAGCTGTGCACTTACCAACGCACTTGATGGCACCAGCACCATAGGCAGCACCTGCGGCGCTCCACTTACCAGTCTTTGAGCTCTTATCAGCTGTAACCACAGTATTAGTAATACTTAGATCACCGGTTTGTCCGTTACCAACACAGTCAAAGATCTGCGCTGTGCCAGTTAGTGCAACACCGCTACTTAATTTAAAGACAGGTGCGTTCTTGGCAGCTGTTGCTTGAATAATCAGTCCATCCTCATCAACAACATTGACCTGACAAATACCAGCACCGGCATCTGTTGCACCCTTCCAGGCCACAGTTAGCTCATTAGCGTTGGCATTGCTTAGTACAAAGCTGTTTGTGACAACAGGGTAGGCGCGATCGATAATTACCTTAACTGGGGCAGACCAATCACTCTTGTTGCCAACAATGTCGATTGCTCGCATTGCAAAGGTGTAGCTGCCTTCAGGCAGATCACGTAAATACAAAGTCTTTGGTGCAACAAATGGACTCAAATACGTTGGCATCCAGCCATCGATGTCAGAGCTCTTTAATGGCTTCACAACGCCGTCTATCTGCCCCTCAAAGCCTGTAATAGCTGTATCTGCATCCTCACTACCTGGAGCAATGATCACCATGTTGGGAGATAGCCACTGGGCAACAGGGACTACAACAGGTGTTGGCGGAGGTGTCACATCCGCCTTCTTTGTAATAGTCACAACCGCATTTGTCTCAGAGGCAACTGCACTAAAGGAAACATTGCCCGAGTAAGTCGTAGCCGTTGTTCCTGTCATTGATCCAGAGACATTAGTAGAGGTTGTGTATTTATAGGTGTCTAGATTAAGCATCCAGAGATCTGTTCCTAGAACTGCTCCGAACTCAGATGCACTTGTATCGTCAGGGTTAACAGAGACAACGGAGGAAATAGGAGGTGGATCAAGGCGATAAATGGCAAGGCCAGGCTTATAAACAACACCATCTGTCTTTCGTCGGTACTCAATCCAGTAGCCAGCTTTACCATCACGAATAAAGACCGCCTTTATGCCGTTTGCAAAATCACTCGGTGACAAAGTCACAACCTCAGATTGCCAAACCTGTTTAATCTGTGAATCATCGATCAACCCCATACGCCACTGGTGATAGGTATTAAGAGGTGATGATGTATCAAGATTACCCATCACATCGATAGTGCCGCCGTACTCAACTCCCTTACAGGTCTCACCCCAGGCACCATCTTTTGCGCCGTTGTCACAGCGTAAAAAGTTTGAGTGCCCTAAACCAAAGGTGTGACCTAACTCGTGAGCAATAACAAAAGCTGAATCACTATCGTGCAAAATTAATGTGCCACTCACACTCTTCGCCCCACCTAGTCCGGCACGACCAGACCAAATACATCCAGCCTTTGGCGAATACACAACCAAATATCTCTTGGAGTAATCAGCAATACCTAAACGCTTATATGCCTCTGGTCGTATGGAGCTCATGAACTCAGATGCGGCATATCCATTGCACGCCATCTTTGAAACCAATGCAATAGGTGCCTCTAAAACCTTGCCAGCTTTAAATGAGATTGTGCGATCTGTTGTCGCACCAACCATCGTCGTAAACTTTTTCCAGTCCGCATTTACCTCTTTATCGATCACCTCAGCAACTGTTGCTGGATTACTCAATGCAGTTGCAGCACCATTCCAGGTAACAGCAACAACATCAATTACTCGCTCATCAACTGCGTAGGCAGGTGCCAACCCCAATGAACCGATTGCAAAAACAATCGCCATAAATGTTGAGAGCCGCTTGGACATAGTGAGCATCCTAAATCTCCCACGCACTTTCTTCATGTCGATTTACCCCAAAGAGCTGATACCCCTGCAATTCAGCCTGTCCAAACCACTTTGCACCATCAGTTCCACCCACCATCACAGCAGTTGCCATGGCATCACACAGCCAACCCAGCGGTCCAACAACAGTTGCCGAGGCAGCCCCAATTGCAATCATCCCGGTCTGCGGATCATGGATATGAGCACCACGTTCATAGGTGCCAGATGTTGCTATAGCGCCATCGCTAACCTCATAAATCTTTACTACCTCTAACTTGTTATTGGGATTAACAACACCAATAGGCCATGACTTAACAATGCCATCACTATCAACAAAGCCTCCACGCAATGACAAATCCCCAGCAGCATTTACCTGCACATGCTCGGCCCCTGCTGCAACCAACATATCTGCACACTTATCTGCAGCCCAACCCTTTACTAATCCTGATGGATCAAAACCACCAGCAACCGCCCACGGATCAAAAGCACCGTCGCTTAACCACTTAGCTTGTGTGCATAAATCCCAGACCTCAATAACATCATCGGGACAATCTTCGATTACAACCTCACCGCGGCGCAGCCGCGAGATCCAGGAGCCTTCTTTATAGGTTGAAAAATCTTGATCAACATTTTCGCAAAAAGTTATAACTGATCCCATAGCTGCATCTAAAGCAGCGGCACTGACAGATGCTGAAGAACAATCCACATCCACAATCGTTCCCCACGCAGGAAACTGTCGACGTAATTGATTCACTCAGCAACCCTACTTACAAACCAGCGTCGGCCATTGCTCCTTGCAATGACTTAAACCAGCCATAGCTCGTATAAGAAGCACCAGAGACACCCTTGATGTTTGCACTCTGGGCCACCAATGTCTGTTGCTTCAAAACAGGAACTGCCATATTTGTATAACGATCATTTTTCCCACTAGGTGCTTTAACAGCAACCGCATCTGTAATACGCCCATTAACAACAGTTATCTGCACCTGCACATTGCCGTAGTTAACAAATACTGAAGGACCTGTAAAAGTCCCACTCTGTGCAGCAGGTGCTGCAGCAGCAGTCTCAACAACTGTTGGCGTTGCACTGGCAGTAGCCGTTGCTGCCGCGGTAGCGGCAGCAGTTGCCTTCTTTGTTGCAACTGGCTTGGCACTCTTTGTGGCAGTCTGTGTTGCAACTGCAGTAGGTGATGATGAAGCAGACGCACTAGTACTAACAGAACCTATTGCAGCACCACCAGCGATATTTAAATCACCGGAAGATAACTGGGGTGGTGTAATCGCAAGCACGGCGCCAAGACCCCCGACTGTGCCGCCTGCGATTAACAACGCCCGCTTCATCTCACACCCTCGTTTCGGTAAATCCCCCTCGAGAAGATCAACTGCCTGTATATAAACCTATCAACCTGAAGTATTTCTGTGAACGCCCACAAAGAAGGCTCAGAGTATTTACTCTTTGTGAAAAGCAAAAGCCTCATCATGAATACGATTCTTTGGCACACCAAGATCCTCCGCCGCCTTGCGCACAGCACTTACTAACGGCTCTGGCCCGCATATGTAAATATCACTATCTGCAAACTGAGGCACAAGTGCCTTTAATGAGTTGGCATCCATTGGATGGTTCTTTCGTGATCCCACTAAGTAGTGCACCCGTATTGATCCACTGCTTTTATTTGCCAAGTAATCCATCTCTGCCTTTAACACTAAATCTTCTTCTTTGGATGCTCTAAAAATCACATCCATCTGTGCTCCGCCACTGAACTCATCCATCAGCGCCCGCACCGGCGTAATACCCACGCCACCACCCACCAACACCACATGTGGCTGTGTTGATCGCCCTGCAGTAAAAGCACCATAAGGACCCTCAACAAAGACTCTCGTACCTGGCTTTAAGAAAGCTAACGTCCTTGAGTGATCACCTAAATCTTTAACTGTGATACGCAAGTGCTTCTCAGTCGGCGCAGCCGACAGTGAGAATGGATGTGACATCAAGAAGTGTCCTTTAGATAAAAATCTCCAACCAAAAAACTGACCGCCTTGGGCATTTAAGGTATCAAGGTGTTTGCCCTTCATGATGACAGAAACAACTCCTGGTCCCTCAACAACAACTTTTTCAACCTTGAGATTTACTTTCATTGATCCATAGAAAGGAACCCAGAAACGCCAGTAAAGAATTAATGCTCCCATTGCCACATAGAGTGAAATCCAATACGCCTTGTTTAAAGGATGACCCACAAACATAGAACCATTAACAATCTGGTGCATAAATGATGCCGCGACAGCCGAGTAGGTAAGCACATGAACCATCCACCAGGTCTCATAACTCATCTTTGCTCGTGCCTTCTTATATGAGGTCACACCAGCTAAAACCATCAACATAAAACCAGCTAGAGCAAACCACATCCACTCATAGAGTGTTAAGAACTGCCACAGCTCTTTATATAAAGGGATTGAGTCTTGTCCTGCAAAGCCCACAATAATTAAAAACACATGAGCGCCAATCAGATAGAGCGACCAAGGCCCTAACTTACGATGCCAGGTAACAAGGCGATCATGGCCAACTCCGCGCTCCACCCAGGGAATACGTGCAATCAGAAACATCCCGACAACAGCAAAGTAAGTACCAACAAGTGCGGTCAATCGACTGAGTGAAACAACAAGAGAATAGAAAGTATTGAAATCACTTAAGCGCACCGTTGTCAGCTGCAATGCCAGCGTCAGTCCCAACCCAACACCCAAAGCCAACGCTGCCCAGTCCGTGCCAACCGATGAATGCTTATAGATGCGGGTTAGCTGGGTCATGGCTTAATTACACCGCAGATCCCTGAGAACTAGGTGAGTAGAAGCAAGGATTACCACTTAAACCACCGATACCCTTGGCAATTATGCGAGTCTTACACGTTATTGCCAGATTAAACGTTGGTGGCACTGCGCGTTATATAACCCAGCTTGCTAATGAACTACCTAAGCACGGCATTGAAACTTTTGTAGCAACTGGCTTTGTGCAAGGGGCAGAGGTTGAAGATGAATCTGCTCAATCTATTGACCTGATCCGTATTGAATCAATGGGCAGATCCATTAGGCCATTCAAAGATCACTTGGCTCGCAGGCAGCTCGACAAGATAATTGCCCAAGTTAAACCAGACATCATCCACACCCACACCTTTAAAGCTGGCTACGTAATCCGTATGAAGAAGCAACCAGTACCTGTCATCCACACCTTCCATGGCCACCTTTTAGATGATCCAGAGTTTTCTGGATTTAAATCAAGAGTCATTGTTGAAGTTGAAAGAATGTTGGCAAAGAAGTCTGTGAAGCTTGTGACTGTCGGTCGCAGGGTTGCTGATGAATTATTAGAAAAGCGAATTGGAAATAGGGATCAATACGTCAACATCCCGCCTGGAGTTGTTGCACTAAATGCGACACCAAAAGCACAAGCGCTGAAGAATTTGAATCTGCCAGATGATGGAAAACCTATTGTTGGTTGGATTGCACGAGTCACTGGAGTTAAGAATCCAATGCTGGCGCTTGAGGTAGCGGACGCAATGCCTGACACAAGCTTTGTATTAGCTGGCGGAGGCGACCTGCTAGAAAAGGTTGAGGCTGCCGCCCCATCTAATGTCACTGTTGTTGGTTGGGCTAAAGCTGAAGATGTATTTGGTGCATCAGAGATCATTCTTTCCACCAGTGAAAATGAAGGAATGCCTGTGGCACTCATTGAAGCTCAATTAGCTGGCAAACCAGTTGTTGCAGCTGATGTTGGCTCGGTTTCTGAAGTTGTCCTTAATCACGAGACAGGCATTGTGACTAATAAGAACGCTGGCTCTATTGTCCTTGCTCTTGAAACATTGCTTCTTGATAAGCAGAAGCGCACAGAAATGGGCACCCTGGCCACATCCCGAGCCAACGCTCTTTTTTCTGTTGACCGCATGATCAGCGCCCATATCGCCCTCTATAAATCGATTGTGAAATAAGGTTTACCCATGCGCGTATTAATCACTGGTGGTGCAGGGTTTATTGGATCCCACTTGGCAGATCACTATGTAAACGCCGGACATAGAGTCACTTTGCTAGACAATTTCTCAACAGGATCAACAACAAATATCGCCCATCTTGATGGCAAGGTAACCACCTTAGATGGTGACATCAGAAATATTGAGTTAGTAGATCAACTCACAAAAGATTCAGATCTTATACTTCATATGGCAGCAGCCCTTGGCGTCAACACAATCTTGGAATCACCGCTGGAATCTATGAGCACCAACATCACTGGCAGTGAGGTTGTGTTACATGCAGCAGCCAAGCACAACAAGCGCATCATCATTGCAAGCACCTCCGAGATCTATGGCAAGAACACTAAGCAACCCTTAAATGAGACAGATGATCGAGTTGTTGGTGCGCCACAAAAGATTCGCTGGACCTATAGCGATGCTAAAGCTATTGAAGAAGCTATGGCTTTTGCGCTGCATCAAGAGAATAATTTGCCTGTGACAACAGTTCGTCTGTTTAACACCGTTGGACCACGCCAAACAGGCAGCTATGGAATGGTTGTTCCACGCTTTGTCCAAGCAGCGCTGAAGAATGAACCGCTAACTATTTATGGCGATGGCACACAATCCCGAGTCTTTTGTCATATTCATGATGCAGTCCAAGCAATTGTCGCAATTGCTGCAACTAATGCAACCATCGGTGATGTCTTTAACGTTGGTGGCACAGGCGAAGTCACTATTAAGCAATTAGCAGAGCAGGCAATAAAGATAACTGGGTCAAAGTCACCAATTACCTACACGCCATACACAGATGCTTACCTTGCCGGTTTTGAAGACATCCAGCGCCGAGTACCTGATATTTCAAAGGTGAAGAGCGCTATTGGTTGGGCACCAACAAAGGATCTAACCCAAATAATCAGCGATATAGCTGGGCTTTAAATACCGTCGGCGCCAGCGATGGTGCCGGTGCAGTCAAAGACATAACCACAGCCCTTAAGCGTTGCCAGATCAAGCCCGTCGTGCTTTGTTACTAATACTGCAATGTCTGCACCCTTTATTGGTGATGAAGATTCTCCGCGCCAGTTGCCCACTAAATCATCATGCCAAGTAACAGTGGCACCTTGTGCTCGTAGCAAGTCAATAACACCTGCTGCTGGCGTCTCTCTAGTATCTGCCACATTGGACTTATAAGAAACACCAACCACGACAACCTTTTTGCCCTTGATCGATCCACCACTGCCTGCAACCACACGCTTAACAACATAGGCCGGCATTGCAAGGTTTACTTCATTAGCTCTCTTAATAAATGTTGCTGGCACACCAACCTCATTTGCAACATATGCCAAGTAACTTGGATCAACAGGGATGCAATGACCGCCAACACC
>Ga0304730_1002620_pt1 | contig 12710 bp, 21 predicted proteins | sample M_130628_MF_Meta_FD_190474 | JGI IMG/M metagenome (GOLD analysis project Ga0304730, IMG submission 190474) | Freshwater microbial communities from Lake Montjoie, Canada to study carbon cycling - M_130628_MF_MetaG (v2) (version 2) | ecosystem: Environmental > Aquatic > Freshwater > Lake | place...
CAACAGTAATTCACCAAGAAAAGAGGTACACATTGATTGAGTATTTGCCATGATATTTCCTTTATGCTAAAGAAGCGGTTTCGCCACCAGCAAAGGTGGGCATTTTTTTCAAGGTTACATGTGCAGAACGATGAACAAGTTCACCCTCTAGCCAGTACTCCACCCATGTGGTAAATTCGTTGTCGTTGTCCACGGTTCCTTCTCGCTTCTCAAGCAAAGAATCGTCCATGTCGCCCAAAGTTGTGGTTACAAGTGCCATTACGTAATCCTTATGATTGCTGATGTATTAGTGACTGCTGGGAATTGTACGGTGAATGTGGCTGTAGAGGTCTTATCTGCGCCAAAATCTAGAACACAAACTGCACCGTTAGCCCCTGCTTTGTATATCAACGCACCCCGTGCAGTTATTGCGCCTGTCCATGATGTGTTTGAAAAGGAAATATACGACGTAGCTGCACCCGTCTGGCTACCAATCGTAGGGGCTTGCGCTATGGTCAAAAGGTTTCCACCTGCTACATAGTTGCCACCAGACGCTTCGCCCGTCGCTGTGTATGCAGTTGTAGTTGCATCCAACGTAGCTGAGTTGGTATACAAAGCTAGATAAAAACTACCAGACGTAAAGTTAAACGTGCCATTCATCAAGCCCGTTTTAAACGTATTGCAGGTAAAGTTTCCTGTGAAAGCCATCAAGTCACCGCCTGTCTATATTGACCAGAACGATACGCATCCTGACGCTCCATGCCATCTCCAAGGCGTTTAGCCAGAGCTAATGCTTCCTTGTACTTAGTGTCGTACAAAGCAATCAAATCGGGTTCACCCTTCATGTACGTATACGCCTCTACCAGCGAACCATACAAGAGAACCGTATCAAAGTTATCACCCAACCATGTAGTGCCGGTTGGGTTATTCGTTGTGTCTGTTATTGAATACGGATAGTAGTAATAATGCAGTTCTACGTAATACAAAGCATCTGGGGTTGGCCCAAGAATAAGAGACAACTCATTTGTAATTGCTGAACTGACAATAGTTGGACCAAACAAAGCGTAGTACTTAGGCTCACCCGTACTGTTCGGCGCTGGATACGCTTCACGGATAAAGTTAACATCTTTATTTAACAAATACGTAAACGTGCCTGTATCTAAGTTAGCGCTTGTTACACCTGTCACCAAAGCCAAAGAATAGACAGATAAGAAATCACTAGGAAGAGAAACGTATTTGTTGTTGGCTGTGATGGCTGAATATTGGTTCTTGCGAATAGATGGAAACTGTACCGTGTTGTAAATGCGTTGTTCAGCCTGTGTAATCAGACGGTTAATCTGAGTCGTTGAAGTTACAACTGTGCTATCCGCCAACGTAGTGGTGGGAAAGTTGTTCTCCGTATAGGTCTGAATTGCAGTTACTAACTCGGAATAGTTCATCCCATTGGTCCTCTCGCCATCACGCCTTTAGTAGCGCAACCAGTACCACGGATTTTGATGCCGTCGGTTTTAACAGGTTCATTGCCAGCAGACTTGCTGATGTTACCAACGCTTACGTCGTAAGAATCTAATTTACCAGAGTTAGTTTCTTTTCCGGGATTATCAGAAATAGTAAACTTCTTTCCGGTCATGTGATGTGGTTGAGCATAGACGCTAGCAGAACCAACTTCTTTACCCATTACTTTTTTGCTAAATGTAGCCATTACTTGCTCCCTTGATTTTTAGCGCGGGAAAGGTTACGTCCTAATTTCATACGATCTTCAGATGTAGGGCCACCTTTAGCAAACTTGGTTGGTTTCATGCCTTGGTGCATTTTTTTCTCATGCTTATTGATCATTGAGCCGATCATTTTCTTGTCTTGCTTTAAGTCTTCTTTATCCATTTTTAACTCCTAAGTTACGCTAACCGTTACTGTACCCAATTCCACCTCTAAAGCCAAGTAATTTGGCGTTAAAACTGCATCAAAAAACGATGATCCGCCTACTGGGTTCCAGCCCCATTGAAAGATTCGGCTACCACCTCCGTTATACCCATCTGCCAAATTACCAGAAACTTGGTAGCTTGTGTCCGGTCTAGGCTCACGCACTGCTTGTGGATCATTTACGGGGTACAAACCAAGAGACAACTGCGGTTGATCTGGATCCCAGCAAGACTGACAGACCTTGATCTGAAACAGCTTAGTCTTGATGACTTCCTTCTTCAGTTGGCTGAGTTTGTACCTCTGCCCACATCGGTCACATTCCGCAATCGAATACTTGCCTGAAGCAAACTTACTTGGCATGACTCACCTTAGTAGAACAACTGCCTTGGAACAAACCGATCCGATGCTTTCTCTCTATCTTCTTGTGAAGCCAACAGCCATTGCTGTTCGTATTCAGTCTTTAAAAATACAATTCGTTCAGGACTAGCATCTATTCGTTTAGAAGCAATATAAAACGCCAACCCGGCAACCATGCATGGGATAAATCGAAACGGAATGTCTTCTACGTTCACACCATTACCAGCGTCTTGCATACGCCGTAAGCGCCAGTAAATAAAAGTGTAATCCCCACCAGCGTTAGGCGCAGGCCACACGTTGATACAGGGTAAGTTCTGAACATAGATAGCCGCGCCAGCCGTATGTGCTGCTGCGGTTGTGTAATTCTGGGCACGGGTACAGTTAATCAAACTAGTACCGTCAATGTTTGTATATCCAATCGTCTCTGAGTCAATCTTTATAAATCCCGTAGTGGTTAACCCTGATACGCTACTTAGAACAATAGTCGTGCTAGTGCTTGTAATTGTTGTCGATAAAGTGATGGATGTGGAGTTTGTCTGCGCTGATTGGCGGTTAACCCATACTTGGATAGGACGCCCAGTGGTAAGTTTATTTGGGATAGTAGAGTAGGTGGACTCAGAAATACGGCTAATGTTGATATCACTCTGGGTACTAGCTGTGCCGTTATTTTGGCGAATCACATGGTCTAGCAAGTCAATCGTATCGTCTGGTATCGGGTAGACAGACTGCCCAGTCACCATAGCAATAGCGCCCTCTTGGATTGTCCAAAGGTTAATGCCACGATTAGCCCACTCAATCGTCAACAGGTTTAGCGAACGACGTGCGGTACGAAACTCATAACCAGTACGAACCTCTATACCGGCCCGCTCATACGCTTCCTCAATCAGATCATTGAGGTCTAAATTAAAAGAAGCGGTACCGGTCGTGTAAGCCATTATCTAAATCCTGCTGTTTTCTTAGCTATGCCTTTAGGCTGGGCTACGAATTGCTTCCCGGCTTTTTTGCCAGCACGCTTTGCACGTGTTGTAGCAGCGTACTCAGCAGGGCTGAGACTTTTGATAGCAGCTTCTGGGAGGTAGCGCTCACCTGTTTTACTAGACGGTTTTCCACTTTTGGTTCTCCATTTTTGGTCGCCCCAGTTTTTTAAGGACTGTTGTGGCGCTTTCAATCTCTGTAACCCCCACCTGCCGCCTTGTACTTTTTGGCTACAAGCTGAGCCTTACGCGCTGACCATTGACCTGCGCCCGTGCCTTGAGTAGCTGCGGCTTTTACCTGAGACACAATCCTCTTGCGAAGACTTGGCTTAGTGTAATTACCAGCAGCATTTACTTTGCCGCCTTCTTTGTATACCTCTACGTCATTTGGATTGTCCTTGCGAACAACCTTCTTGGCTTTAGGCATCTTAGAAGCACGGACATCGCCCATACCACGGCTTGACATCATTTAGCACATCCTTCCACGGGTTTTACCCTTGGTAGCAATACCATCGGCACGGCTAGAAGCAGAAGAAACTTTACCGCCAGAAGCCATCTTCTTTTCTTTGTTGTATCTTGGCACTGTGGATTTGTAGTTTTCTATGGCTTTTGAGAACAAACTACCAATACCTGAACCTACGCTTTTAACAGCGTCCATTGCCTTCTCGCGCCTTGCGGAACTTTCAGCATCACGATCTGCGGTGCTCTTCTTAGTCTGGATATTGCCAGAAAAATCCCTATAGGTTTCTTTTTTAGCTGACGCTGGAACAGACTCAGCTTTAGCTGGTGCGGACGCTTTTCTGATGGACTCACCTTCTTCACGGCTTAGTTTGCGTACAGATGATGGCTCTGACGCTTTGCTAATAGAAGCTTCACCTTCTTCACGGCTTACTCTACGCAAAGATGATGTCTCTGGCGCAGGTTTAGGAATAGGTTTAGCAGCAGCCTTTGTAGTCTCGCTAGATGACTGGGGGATGTAATCTCCATAATCAGCACTAGGTGTTCTTGCTCTCTCTTCTTGAGCCTCGTCATAGGCTTCTTTCATACCAGCGTTGCTATCGCCACCTTCAACAAATCGTTTAGTACGTGCCATGATTAGCTCCTTAGCAGGCTTTGCCGCCCTTGGTCATCTTAATCATCTTGCCTTTGGTTTTACCCTTGGACTCAATGCCACCACCTTTAGCTGCAAAAATAGGCACTTTTTTGCCGTCTTTCATTTTCATAGGCATACCGCCTTTTTTCATGCCCATACCACCCATACCACCCATACCGCTCATAGCTGTATCAGCCATAGGAGTAGGCTTTTTCATACCATCTTTAGCGGTACTCATGCCGGGTTTCATCATTGGTTTACCCATTTTTGTAGCCATCTCACCACCTCTTTTAAAAGTTTTGCCTTTATCGGCGTTGTTGAACTCTTTGCCCACGGACTGTGGAACTCCGACTTTCTTGGCAAATGATGGGTTGTTAGCCACCGCAGCCATGAAATTGTGTTGTTTCTTACTCGTGCTTGGCATACTTAGCCACCAAGTTTTTAACTGTTTCGGTTTCCCAAATACGCAAAATTAACCACACAATGGTCAATATTCCACCAATGAGTCCTACGAGTGGAGTTACCCAGCCCATGAAACCACCAAGCCCAACAACCACAGCCGCGCCGTCAGTCATTGTTTTTACGTCGTTGTTCATATAAATCCTTTAACATTTCCAAGCCCGTAGGCTTTTGTTAATCCTAGAGTTAGGATCTTTTGCTGTCTTGGGTGAAGTTAACTTCTTTTTCATCCCTTCCATGCGGGCACAAAAAGAATCTTTACGACTGCCACCCTCTGGCTGCGGAGCCTTTAGTCCGGGTTTACCCGGATTGGCTTTGTTGTAGGAAGCCCTGCCCTTGGCGTTCAAGCCACCTTTCTCGGACTTGCCTTCTTTGCGTTGCCATGCTGGTGATTTAGCCATTTACAACTTTCAAACGTGACTCTCGAATATTCTCGAGCAATGGTATAACAACATTCTCTCGGAAGTTATTAGTGAACGATTCGCTACCAATATGTGGGAGGCTGATGTCTACGTCGATATGGACTGTAAAGCCCATGTCTGTTGCTCTGTCGCAAAACAAATAGTCCTCGCCAACATACTGGTCATCTCTAATATCAAAGTCAAACAACGAATACATTCTCTCGCCTGTAGCCTTGTTCTTGTATGACCACTCAGGATGTGCTTCACCCATCTTCTCGATGACGTGACGTTGAATTAACATGAAGCCAGTTCCAATACGTTTGACACGCATCATTGAGCCATCAAACTCTAAATCGCCATTCCTGTCAAAGTACAGGTCTGTAAAGAATCTTTTGTCAGTAGCTCTACGTGGGTACGTACCTGCAGTGATATCTCTACCACTGCTTTGAGCCATTAGACGGAGGATGTCGCCGGGGGTTACCACGACATCGGAATCAATAAACAACAGTTCAGTGCAATCTGTTTTCAAGAACTCTGCTACTAGCGAGTTACGAGCCATCGTGATGATGGAACAGTTCGAGATATCAGACAACGTGACAGCAATGCCAAGTCGCATAGCTTCTGGCATTAACTGCGCAATAGCATATGCGGTCTTGACGTTTAGGCGTCCGTCATGGCAGGGTATGCCGATAAACAGCTTACGCCCTGTCAGAACTGCTTGTTTAGACTCAGCCATAGTAGATATTACAAGCTACTACGTTAGACATATACGCATAGATTCCGTTTACAGCTAGTACGCCGTCTTCTGGAATAAACGGAGCATTGTTAAAACTATCACTAGCCGCCACATCATAAGTCATCAACCAACGGCTTGAATACACCATTGTTGGGGAAGCAGTAATAGTTCCAGAGTTAATGTCTGTAACTGTAAACGTGCTTGAGTTAGTGACTGTTACTACGTAATTTCCGTTAGTGGCTGTACCACCCGTTCCTGCGGCAAAGTCAATACCAATAACATCGCCAGTTGCAAGTCCATGCGCCGATTGAGTAACTGTTACGGTTGCTCCAGAACGACCATAGGTAGCGGTAGTCACAGGTGCCGTAGTAGTATCAAATAGCGCAACAAACCCAGCAGTAGCCGAACCAGTAAAAGAAATACCTCTTACACGATTACGCCCAAGAACCATAAAACCACTACCATTTAGGTGTGCTTGTTTTACATTAGTCTGATTCATAATTAATCTCCTTGTTCAAAAATAGGGGCCGAAGCCCCTGAGATTAATTACTGTTGTGAGGATGATGGTGATTGTGCGCCAGTAGAGTCTGCCACTGCATACACAATCGTGTACTGCACAGTACCAACAGTCACGTTAGCAACTGTGGGACGAACAGTAGCAATAATTGTTACGTCTGTAGCTCCAACGCCAGCACCGTTAGGAGAGGCGGTAGAAGCGGCACCAGCCCAGTTACCTAATTTGGCGGCGGCACCAGTATTAGCCAAACGGCCTTGTGTGGTAATGTCTGTTGAAGCCCAGTACAAAGCTGTAGAGCCTGTAATACCAAGACTCATGTTCGCGGCTGTAGAACCTGTAAAGGCTACTAACGTATCAATGAAGATACTAACAATTTGCGAACCTGCGGGGATGGTGAATAAAGTAGTTGTAGTGTCAGCGGTGTAAATAGCGCCATCGTAGACCACTTTCTCAGTTTGAGAAACAAGGGTAGTCCCCGTGTTTTGGATGGTGCCGGCAGTAGTGCCAGTAGTGTTTTTAACAGTGCCCAATAACCAAGGGCCTAAGTGAGTTGCGAATCCCATGAGGATCTCCTATACATGCGTTGTGGCGTATCAATCTGCATGAAGTCAGCCGAGCCTGTTTGATACACCGATGGATCTCGGTTGGTGCAATATACACCAAAAGAAAAGGGAGCACAAGGCTCCCTTCTCAGTTTTTCCTATTAGGAGCCGGGCGAACCGAACATACCTAAAGGATCAGACCAGCCGAAACTGTAACGCTCGCGGGACTTGTAACGGACGTTACCGGTGTCGAAGTCGCCGTCCATGCCGTTACTCAAAGGAGTACGCACGAAGTGCTTCATACCGTTAGGCACGTCAGTAGTCAAGTACCAGCCGTTAGTGTCAGTCAAGAAGTGGTTCTGGGTATATCCTTCTGGGATAGAACCATTGTTCTTCAAGGCGTTGATATCGTTATCGGTTGTGCCGACACGCAAGCTAGTCTCTAAGAGACGAGTTGCAACGAACTGCAATGCTGGAGGAACAATCAGCTTCTTAGGCTTAGCTGCGATCAACAGACCACGCTCATCAGTCCAAGCTGCGATCTGAATAACTGCGTTTTCCAACGAAGTCTCATTCAAGTCAGCATTGGTAGATGGACGGTTGCTGTTAGTGCCACCAGAGATCAGGGGGTGAGCAGTGCTGAACAAAACAACGCCGTCGCCACCGTTATAACCGGAGGTAAAACCATTGTTGATAACAGCAGCAGCTTTAACCTGCTTGGTGTATGCCATAGCACGAGCCAAACCTTTGGTATAGCGAGCAGACAAAGAATCGTAGAGGTTGTCTTCGATTGCTTCTTCAGTCAAGCTAAAGCCCAAGGCGATAGTTTCGTGGTTGTAGCGAGCAGTCCATGCTTCTTGTGCATTGTCATAAGCGATGGCAGAACCCTCGTTTTTGACAGGAGCAGCAGAGAAACCAGACAGTTTGGTCTCTTCTTCAAAGCTACGCTCTGAAGTCTCTGTTTCATAAATCTCTTTATGCTCTTCGCCGTAGCGTGCATACTCAAGACCAAACAAAGCGTTAAGACCGGGAAGGAGTTCCTTCAGTAGTTGTGCGCGTGAAATTGCCATGATTAATTACTCCTTAGATACCGGTAGTACTGTTGTACTGTGCGGTGTTAAATTTAACAAGGAACTCGTAATAAGTCGAGGCAGCTACGGTGGCGGGACCAGTCGCAGTATCTGGCACAACATCAACTACGCGAACAGGCAACGTATTAGTAGTGTTGGCGGAAGAACCGTCAATACCATAGAACGAGTCACCGGTAGTAGTAGAACCAGCGTTAAGAACGATAGCTACGTTAGCGCCAACAATCGCACGGCTATAAGCTGTGGGAACGGTAGAACTAGCAACAGTAGCAACAACCTTGAACACGGCGCTTGGATCATCCACAACATAAGCAAAAGCCAATGCTGTAGAAGTTGAGGTAGCAGCTGGGTAGTATTGACCTTGAACAGTTTGACCATTCGAGTTCACATACTGGCAACCAACTAACACACCAACGATGTTTCCTGAACTAGTAACAGTAGAAGCTACGATGTAGCCGTTTGTGTCCACTTGAACAGTATCGCCGTTGAGGATTGCGGTAGCGTAAGCAGCCGCGATGGGGATTTGACGGATCGCTCCGGCGTATGGTAGACCATCTAATCGGTTTAGAGGTTTAAAGCCATACGTCTTGTCGACGGTGGGATAAGCCATTTAAGACTCCTATAAAGTTTTAAGTACCTTTACCAAAGCTAGTCGAAGATTTACTCTCTTTAAAGATAGGCATCCTCGCGTCGCTTTGACGCATCAAGCTGTTATCAACGGCTTCTGTCTGTGACTGAGTCAACTTAGCGAAGTGAGCATCACGTTGCTGCATAAACTCTTGTGGACATTTGCACAATAACAACCCGCCAATCTCAATCTGACCACTAAAGCGGCTATTGGGATCGACTAGCAGTCTAAACTTCGGTTGCTCCTCTGAAGTAACGGGTTCCCAACCTTCACGGTATTTACCCGTAATGTTACGTTGGTCGTAATCGTTCAAAGTAGAAACACGAATCCATCTGTACGCATAGCCCGGTTCCTTGTCAGGTTCCGGCAGTAGATCTGCTTGTTGCCACTGCTTAGGGCGCTCCTGCACTGCTCTACTAGTCATCTCGCGTTGTAATCTGTTTTCTGTAGCCATTTAAGCCTCCAATTTTGTCGCTTCACGAGCATATTGCTCGTTGGTTAGCCCGAGTTTTTTAGCCAAGGCAGCTTGCGTTTTTGATAGCACTACTTGTTTGGAAGAAGTACTACGCTTCGCAGATGCGACCACCGTGCTTGGTTTTGTACGTTGAGGTTTTTCCTCATCGTTTTTAGATGCTGACGCAAATTCTTCTGGGAATCTACGCACAACTTCTTTGTCGATACTTTTGAAATATTCATCAGTACCAATGTATGCTTTACCGTACCTTACCGCTAACTCTTCATGGACACCTTCAGCTAGCTTACGCATCGCTAATTTATTAGGATCAACAAACCAAGGGTTTCTGGACACCCAGCTTGCGACCTTTGGGTCCATTTGCTGCGTTTGCGGCGGTTGTGAGGTAGTTTGTACCTCATTTTCTTGGATTTGTACAGCAGGTTTGTAATTTTTTGCTTTATCAAGCTTCATTTCAGCCCGCATAAGCTCTTTTTGAGCTTCTAAAAGCTTATCAGAGTCCCCAGAGTCATATGCTTCTTTATAGTTGCGTTCTGCTTTATCTATTTCTAGCTCAGCGGATGTCTGGTAATTAGAAATTAATTCTTTTTCACCACTATGCAACATGGATTTAAGTCTTCGGTTCTCATCTAAGATCCGTTGAGTAGCTTCTAAAGCCTCTTGTTGTTCACGTAATACAGCCTCTTTTGCTCTACGTTCGTCGTGCCAAGCCTTCTTGTACTGAGTAAACTTAGTCTTTACGTTTTTAGAATATTCTTGAGACTCATCAGCTGTTTCAAGTTCCTGTGTAATCTCTTCGGGAAGAGGTTCAGCAAACCTGTCTTCTTGAGGGGTGTCGTCAACAATTTTAATTTCTATGTCTTCATCACCTTCTACCGTAATTTCCAGTTTTTCTTCGGATTTATCCTCATCTGGAAACTTAAAATCATCATCAAATTTAGGCATGTGCGTTCCTTATTTACGTTTAATACCGCGTGGATCTTCTACAACACCTTCGACGTTGTCGTCGTAAATGATGCGGAATTCGCGGTCGTGGATCAGTAGGCGTGTACCAGCATTTGGACGAACCAAAATAAAGTCACCTTTTTTGCACCAAGCTCCGTTAGGAAACTTAGTTTTATCTATGTAGCAGTCTGGTCCCATATCCACAACAAATAAAACTGTTGTTAACAGTTCTTCAATGCGTCTAGTTTCATCAGACTTCACCAAACCGATTTCGCTACTTTCAAACTCTTCTTCTGCCTCTGGAATAGCGCACAGAATGCGATACCCAGCGGGTTTAGGGAGTTGCTTGGCTTTCTCTTCTGCGTTCTTGTTCAGTACCTGCGTCAGGTCCACTGCTTTTAAAAGATCAATATTAGTCGTCATGGGACTCCATGTTTTTTGTCAGGTCTGAGAGAAATCTCCGAGCAGTGAGTAGACCTGTAATAACCCCACACATATAGCGATACTCTTCGAAGGTCTTAGCGCTACTGGCACCGAGATCTTCTTCAAGTCGTTTTATGTCCTCGTCAATCTGTGTAGCGACGCGTTCCGCTACTTTAAGTACTTCGTACATTAGTCACCTTTCTTTGTAGGCTTCTGGGCCTGTGCCTGTGCTTGCCGAGCTTCTCCATGTATTTTGGCGGCAAGTTTTGCTCCTTCAGTTTCTTGTTGTGCTTCAATACGATCGCGTTCAACTTGTAGTTGAGCTGCTTTGAGAGCCGCATCAGCTTGGTCTTTAGCAGTCTTACGCTGCAAGTCTTGTCCTTTGATTTGAAGCTCTTGTTGTTGCAACTGGATGAGCGGATCTTGAGATTGTTGTTGAGCTTTTTGCTGTTGAGCTTCTTGTTGATGTTGTTGTAATAACTGTTGAGAAGCTTGCGCCGCCATTTGAGATATGCGAACTTCCATATCAGGAGCCATTTCAACTTCATCTTGTTCCTCGTTATACGGAGGAAGAGTTTGACCCATTGCTTGCTCAACTTGTTTGCGATACTCCATACCTAGATGCTCATGTATATGAGCCATCATTGTTGCTTGTAGTGTCTGAGCCATTTGTGGATTCATACCAACAATTGCTTGCACTTTTGGATCTTGCATAGCAGACATGTGTACTGCGATATGAGCTTGATGATCCTGATACAGAAACGCTTTAGCGGGTTTGCTACGTAAAATGTTCATGTTCTCTGTGACTGGGTCACGAGGTTTCATATCTTCTGCTATTGGTACAAGTTTTTGATAATTCTTAATACCAATCACTTCCAACATCTGACGATGTAATTGGGGAAGGTCATACAACTGTGGTGCGGTACTCGCTAGCTGTAGAGCTGCCTGATACTGAACAACCTTCTGAGCCATAGTAGCTGCATTGGGGTCAGATACAGGGATCACGTTAACTGCTGCGTAGTCAGACTTCTTAGCTGTACGTGAACCTTCTATTGGCTCGTAGTCATAGTCTTCTGGAGCGTTGTCTGCAATGATTTCTTTTAACAACGCAAACTCTTGACGCATCGCGTAATGCACGCGCGCCTGAATAGCGCTCATTGATTTCAATGTACGCTCAAGGATAGCCAGAGTAGTACCAACTGGAGAGTTAGCAGACATGTCTGACGCTTGCAAGTCAGCAGTGCCAGCGAAACGACGACCATCATCTATGATTTGATTTAATAACGCCAACAGAACCTGTGATGGTTCCTTGTATGGCAAGGTCATGATGTTGTCTTTGATAGTTCCACTTGGGACATCCATGTCCCTGAACTCTCCCGGTGCTATTGGTGTATCGTCACCTTTAGATCTAAGCCCGCGAGTTTTAAAGCCGCCCGGCAGATTAGAAAGGGTACCAGCATCAACAAGCTGGCGAAGAATAGAAGTGCCAGACTTGGCAAAAGCACCAATAAGATGAATGAGACCGAAAGCATAAAATCCAAAACCCGGTATGTAGGGGTAATGAACGAAGTGCGCACGTTTCTGGTATGTCTCATCATCGGGTTTCCAGTTTCTACGAATAGCTAAGATTTCTCCAGATGACTTCTCGATCGTCACTACATAAGGTAGTGCAATGCCTGTCTGCTCACCTTTTTCTGTCTCATGCTCAAAGCCTTCAAGATCAAGCTCTACATGCATTTCCAACAGTTTGAAGCGATCATCTTGAGTAGCTCTAAAACCTAACTTCTCAGCAATCTTCTTCTCTACTTCATCCATTGTTCCTGTGGGGTCACCAAGATCAACTTCACGGTAGAAACCGTCATACTGCAACTTCCTAACTTCATTAGGAGTCTTGCGCATCACATGAGTAACACGCTCCGCTGCTTCTAAACTAGATGCACCATATGGCACAACTACATCTTCCGCAGGACAGAACATCGAGACTTGCCGTTGCAAGCTAGAGTCTTCATAGACTTTCTTAAACGCGTTACCTGAAAGACCCAAACCCCATAACATGCGCTCATGCTCGGGACGGTACTCTTTCATAACTTCAGTCAACTGATAGTTCATGTCATTCTGAACTCGTTCAGCCGACGCTTTTGTCTCAGGTGTTTCTTTACCAATTACCTGTGTCTTG